>ONZU01000500.1_pt1 | contig 36476 bp, 26 predicted proteins | sample 1671161 | NCBI WGS metagenome assembly ONZU01 (sample SAMN06348128, study PRJEB24527) | human gut metagenome | biome: human gut; feature: ankylosing spondylitis patient; material: feces | host: Homo sapiens | place: China | collected 2015-10
GGTTTATCGGTGTATTCTCCGTTAAACCGTCCTGTTTTCGTTAAACGAAAACACAGCTTGCTGTCCCCTAATGGGGACAACATTCTCCAATAGGAATTGTGTATCAGCCTATTGTACGGTTATTCTCCTGTGATTTTCGGGTCATTTCCATCAGGCATTTGCCGGCTGCTCTCCCCATAAAAAGGTGGCTATCTCTCCTGAATCATGTGACTTACGCCCATAATTCAGGAATAAGGGAGACGTATGTACTGGAAATCTGCCCTTTCCATACCCTATTCTCCATTAATGGATTGTTATTTTTACACATCTGCAAATGGAGAATGACAGGTAGCCGTATACGCCTTATTGTTTTTCTTCATTGTCTCCATTAACGGATTGCTACTTCTACACTTCTGCAAATGAAGAATGTGCATGTAACCGTGTATGTCTTATGGTTTCTTTTCCTTGTCTTCATTGATGGATTGATACTTCTACACTTCTGCAAATGGAGAGCGGCAGTGAGCCGTATATGCTTCATGGTTTTTCTACATTATCTCCATTAATGGATTGCTACTTCTACACTTCTGCAAATGGAGAAATGGACATGTAGCCGTATATGCTTCATGGTTTTCTGCATTATCTCCATTAATGGATTGCTACTTCTACACTTCTGCAAATAGAGAATGACAGGTAGCCGTGTATGTCTTATGGTTTCTTTTCCTTGTCTCCATTGATGGATTGCTACTTCTACACTTCTGCAAATGGAGAACGTGCAGGTAGCCGTGTATGACTTATGGTTTCTTTTCCTAGTCTCCATTGATGGATTGCCACTTCTACACTTCTGCAAATGGAGAATGGGCAGGTAGCCGTATACACCTTATTGTTTTTCTTCCTTGTCTCCTTTGATGGATTGCTACTTCTACACTTCTGCAAATGGAGAATGGGCATATAGTCGTGTATGACTTATGGTTTCTTTTTCTAGTCTCCATTGATGGATTGCTACTTCTACACTTCTGCAAATGGAGAACGTGCAGGTAGCCGTGTATGACTTATGGTTTCTTTTCCTAGTCTCCATTGATGGATTGCCACTTCTACACTTCTGCAAATGGAGAATGGGCAGGTAGCCGTATACACCTTATTGTTTTTCTTCCTTGTCTCCTTTGATGGATTGCTACTTCTACACTTCTGCAAATGGAGAATGGGCATATAGTCGTGTATGACTTATGGTTTCTTTTTCTAGTCTCCATTGATGGATTGCTACTTCTACACTTCTGCAAATGGAGAACGTGCAGGTAGCCGTGTATGACTTATGGTTTTTCTTCATTGTCTCCATTAACGGATTGCTACTTCTACACTTCTGCAAATGGAGAATGGCAGGTAGCCGTATATGCCTTATTGTTTTTTTTCATCGTCTCCATTAACGGATTGCCACTTCTACACTTCTGCAAATGGAGAACGTGCAGGTAGCCGTGTACGCCTTATGTTTTTTCTTCCTTGTCTCCATTAACGGATTGATATTTTTACACTTCCACAGACCGATAATCCAAGAATCCGTATCAGGACGGATGCATGCTCCCACACCTGCCCATAAGGATTTGAAAGGGGCGGTGGACAAGGAACGGAATCCCGCCACTTTTCCACGCCGCTACGGACAGCAGGATTCTGACGTCACTCCCGCATGGGAAGAAGCATCCGGATGGAACCATATGTTCGTCCCCACCATCATGTGTATCATGACAATAAACGGGGCAGCGGATTTTCCCGGTTGGCAAGCTTTCTTTTAAGCGTATAGCCTAGCCAGTCTGAACATGAAGAACTTCAGATCAGCCACCCCTCTTAACTGGCTTCGAAAAGCTTTGATTTTAGCATTGAACGACTCCGCTGAAGCATTTGTCAATCGTTCTTCAAAATAATTTATGATGGTCGTACTATGGTTTGAAAAGGTATCAAGTACCTTGTTGAACTCCATATAGTCAAACTTTTCCACTTCATTGTACCATCTTGCGAGATTTAGCCTTGCTTCATCGGGGTCTGACTTCTTGTTGAAGATGTCTGTCAGTTTCATGCTAAGGCTGTATCCTTCCAGAAGCTTGGGGAATTTATCAAAGAGAATGGCAGCCCTGGTCTTTTGCTGTTCATTCCATTTGCTCCAGTGTTTCAGTATAATATGCTTGCTTCTGCTTACTATCTGTGGCAGGATCTCTCCGTTCTCCATTCTTTCAGGCTCCCATTTCCCTATTCTCTCCCTTTCCGCCTTACTCTTTGCTTCTTTCTTCTTTTGACGGTGCTCCCTGATAGCCTGATTTTCCGCATCAAGTACTTTCCACCGATAGCGTATTCTTAACTGGTCTACAGCTTCAGACATGAGCTGCTGTACATGAAAACGGTCATTGATCAGCTTTGCGGCAGGAAACACCTTTCTGACTGTCAGCATCATGGCTGAAGATAAATCTGTAGTGACAGTCTTGACAGACAGCCGTTTCCGGTGCGGAAGCCTGCGCAAGATTCCGCTTACCGCATCTGTGGCCACTCCACGAACCATTGCAACTAAAGCCCCCTTACGGCCTTGGGCTGCTTTATTGGTCAGAATCGTATAAACATCTCCATTGCTCAGGCAAGTTTCATCCAAAGAAAGGTTTTCTCCAATGTTTTCAGGATAAAGGAGGTAGTCATGCGCATGTTCGAGCTGGTCCCAGTTCCGGTAATCACTGATTTTCTCCTTGTATTGTTTACGAAGAGTCTGTCCTTTTACGCCATAACGTTCCGCAAGCACACAGATGCTCACAGGAGTAGATTCAATCTCCTTCTTTTAAAAAAGAAACGAACTCAGAATTGAGCCGTGTACCGTCAAATTCGGATAAATCCCAGTCATAGCTGAAGATTTCATTGGAAGACTTGTCAAGCCATTTACGTTTACGAACATGGAGATAAGTGGCGCGACCACGAATAGGGTAGTCTTGGATTATACGGTACTCACCAAAACCATAGGATATGATATCCGGGTTGGTCTTATCTTCTTTTAGCTGAACTTTTTTTCATCAAGATAAATATCAAAACGGTCAGCACTCTTGTCGAAATTGACAATATCAAAGTTGTCTATAAGCACATCCGGAAGGATGGCACGAAGGAGTCGTTCGGGTTTCATAAAACAAAGGTAAGCAAAGATAGCTAATTTTAAAACTTACCAACCAGAAATTTCCGCTGAGCCAGTAATTCGCTGGCTAAATATAAATTGTTGATCTGAATAGAAAGAATTTAATTCAATCTTGCAGAATCAATTCCCCAATGCACAAAAAAATGGATTTAATAAATTCTGCTTAGAGAAATCTATTAAATCCATTTTTCGTGCGCCTGATAGGACTCGAACCTACACGCCTCACGGCACCAGATCCTAAGTCTGGCGCGGCTACCAATTACGCCACAGGCGCGAAGTAAAATATAACTTAAATCAGTACATATTTCCTTTTTGCGGTTGCAAAGATAGACTATATTTTTGAATTTGCAAAATATTAGAGCTAATTCTTTAATATTTTACATGCTGTTTCTATAATAGTATCTTTTCCTTGCTGCACATCTTCGCTTGTCATGTCTACTTTCACGTCCGGATCGATGCCAAACTCCAGCTGATTCATTTCCGGATCGAACATCGGACTGGCAGAAAAGCGGATAGACCAGCCGTTAGGTATTTCAGAACTGAACGGCAACCCTGAGCCTCCTCCGGTCTTATCGCCTACGATTGTGACATTCGGAAACTGGTTCATGCTGTTGACAAAATCGTTTGTCGCACTATAAGAGCGCCGGTTGGTGAGCACTACTACCTTTTTCTGCCAGCGTATACCGTCGGACGGTTCTATATAAACAGGCTTTGGTTCGGAAAAGTCACTGTGCCCGGGACCTGTCTTGTGACACATGTATCCCACAAGCATTTTCTCGTTTGTAAACCGTGCAGCCAACTTCTGTGCTGTCGTCAGGTTACCTCCCCCGTTATTCCTCACATCAATAATCAGCCCGTCGCAAATAGCAAGCTTGTTCAGCGTCTGGTCCAGATTACCATCGCCTATCCCACTGGAGAAACTGGAGCAATAAATATACCCGATGTTGTTCTCCAAGATGCTGTAAGTCAGTCCGGAAGAATTCGTATAGTCTTTTCCCAGATAAATACTCTGAATACTGTCGCTGAAATTGCGCGGATAACTGTCGAACCATTCCCGATACTGTGACGTAGCAAGTGAACTGGAAAGATTCACATGACCGTCGCGTAACTCGTTTACCATATCCGACAAGACCTCGAACAGGTTTTCCCAAGTCATATCCGACGTGATACGACGGGCATACCGTTCGTGCACTTCATTCCAGTCGAGTCCATACTCCTGGTTCTTATAGTCGAGAAAGCAATACTGTTCATCTATAATCTTCCACAGTGCCTCAAAGTTATCTTCAGGCGTATTGCCGGAAATATCTTCCCGTATACAGGAATTAAAAATCAGAAGTCCGGACAAAGCAATATATACAATACACGCAAATCGTTTCATAAGCTAAAAGGGAGTTACTTTAAGTGGCATGCTGATACGTTTCTTCCCGCGAAGCAAATACAGGTTGCGCACGAAGCCTATCATAAAATCGTGTGAATAGGTATGGCTTTTCAGGTTGTTGACCTTTGCCTGCTGAATGTCGCACACATATCCTACACGCATCACGACATTGCGTATCGGAAAGTCCAGCGTAACCATCTGTCGCAGTGAAGGATTATTGTGCAGCGAAGTAAACAGCACATTCCGTCCTCCATTGCCTAACGAAAAGATTTCATAATACGACTCACCGTATTCGGGCGAGAACATAACGCCCAGCAGCGGAAGATTTGCCTGATAACGCACCGTCAGCGGATAGCGTGCGATGTGAAATTTGTAGATAACCATACCCGATGCTCCCAACCCTCCGTATGCCTTAGCCTGAGCCGGATTGTTGGAATTACGCCGGTTATAAACCACACCGCCGTTCAGGTCGAGCATCGGTCCTACAAGAATCTTCAGCTTATCATCGTTCATGCGGAACTGATAATGCAGGGCATAGCTCCAGTTTACCAGTCCGGCATACATCTCAGCAGTCTGAGAAATATTCTTGTTATACGAGGCATTGATCTGAAACAGACTTTGCCCGGATACGTTTCCTCCCAGCATACGTGTCATACGCATGCTTTCGTGCATAAACCTGACTTCCGTTCCGCTATATTCCAGCGGAGAAAGATATGTTTCGAATACGTTGCTGTGTCCCACTCCTACCATTGTAGAGCGCATTACGTAACGCGTGGCCCGCAAGCTGTCTTCCTGCGCATACAAAGAAAAAACGGTCCCGAGTGCGATGAACAGCGTAATAAGCTTTCGTTTCATTGTTCCGGTTTTAAAATAATGTCATTTGTTCATTGTCTTCTTCCGCAACATTATCATTTTCCGTTTCTGGTGTATCTGCATCTTCCATATCTTCCTGTGGTTCCGGACGACGGGTAGGCTCCAGCTCCTCGATGCGGTCTACCGTAAATGTAGTCAGACGCTTGCCTTTTGCCTTGAAGCTCTTGACACCTACAAAGTCGCTTGCCTCTATAATCAACGCTTCCCTGAAGCTGTCGTGTCCGCCGAACACAACCTGCAAACGGGGATAAACTTCACCCGAAAGCAGAATCAACTGGTTGTGTTTGTTTTCGCCCAGATAGTTCAACCGTTTGGCTGTCTGCTCGAACGTAAAGCGTTTCAGATATGGATAATTCTGCTGGTCGGCATCATAGAGCACTGCTGTCCAGACCTTCTCAGCATCAAATTTCTCAATAAACTGTATATCGGCGTCGTAGTGGTTATTCAAGTCGAAATCGGTTGTATAGAATTCACCGTTCTTATGCACAACCAGAATGCTTTCCCCACTCTGGAATTCTCCGAGATACTGTCCGCGACCGTCGTAATTCAGACGAAGCACATCATGGTCGAACCATACCTTTCTACCTCCCAGTGTAGAGCCTCCACGCTGTTTCAGACTGATTTTATGCACTTCATATTTGGTCAGCAGATTACCCATCGACTGTCGTCCCTTGATGTTAATGGTACTGAAGTCTTTTTCGAATATCAGCTTCTTGATACGCGGATTCGGGCGGAGTGTCACCTTGATAACCTCAGCTTCCCCGTTCGGATTGGCTGTGAAATATACAATTTTCGATCCGGGAGTTCCCTGTGTCACATCGTATTCACGGTCGCGTATCATCGACGTTACATTGAAACGCTTGATATAGTGGAATCCTTCTTTCCCGTCACGATAAATCACGTTATAGATCGTACGCTTGTCGTTCTTCTTGAAGATATTCACGTAGAGAATGTTCTTGCCTACGAACAGCTTGTCGGAAACACGTACGATTTTATATTTTCCATCTTTATAGAAGATAATCACATCGTCGATATCGGAACAGTTGCAGATATACTCGTCTTTCTTCAGTCCCGTACCGATAAATCCTTCCTCGCGGTTGATATACAGTTTCTCGTTGGCCTCGGCCACCTTGGTTGCCACAATCGTATCGAAGTTTCGTATCTCCGTACGCCGCGGAAAATTCTTTCCGTATTTCTCCTTGATGCGTGTATACCAGTCGATGGTATATTCAGTAATATGAGCCAGATGATTGTCTATTTCTTCGATATCCGCTTTCAGCTTGGCAATAAACTCGTCCGCCTTATCCTTGTTGAACTTCAGGATACGCGCCATCTTTATCTCCATAAGCTTGAGGATATCCTCCTTAGTCACTTCGCGTACAAACTGCGGATAGAAAGGTGTCAGCCGTTCGTCGATATGTTCGCATGCGGCATCCATATTCTCAGCCTGTTCGAACTGCTTGTCCTTGTAGATACGCTCTTCGATGAAGATTTTCTCCAGCGAAGCGAAATGCAAGGTTTCCAGCGTTTCGTTGCGCTGGATGTTCAGTTCCTGACGAAGCAGCGAAAGTGTATTGTCTACCGACTTACGGAGTACCGCACTGACAGAAAGGAAATGCGGCTTCTTGTTGTCGATGACACAACAGTTGGGCGAAATATTCACCTCACAGTCGGTAAAGGCATACAGGGCGTCGAGTGTCTTGTCCGACGAAACGCCCGGAGCCAGATGTACCAGAATCTCCACCTTGTCGGCGGTATTGTCGTCCACCTTCCGTACCTTGATCTTACCCTTTTCGATAGCTTTCAGGATAGAATCAATCAGTGAAGAAGTTGTTTTTCCGTACGGTATTTCACTGATGCAAAGAGTTTTATTATCTATCTTGGAGATTTTGGCACGTACACGCACTACTCCCCCACGCTCACCGTCGTTATAGCGCGACACATCGATGGAACCTCCTGTCTGGAAATCGGGATACAGATGAAACTCCTCTCCGTGCAGGTAAGCAATGGCCGCATCACACAGCTCATTGAAGTTGTGCGGCAATATTTTCGATGAAAGACCTACGGCAATACCTTCCACTCCCTGAGCCAGCAGCAGCGGAAACTTGACAGGAAGCGTCACCGGTTCACGGTTTCGTCCGTCGTAAGAAGCCTGCCATTCGGTTGTCTTCGGATTGAACACCACATCGAGCGCAAACTTCGAAAGACGTGCTTCAATGTATCGGGGAGCAGCGGCATCATCACCGGTAAGAATATTTCCCCAGTTTCCCTGACAGTCGATAAGCAGATCTTTCTGTCCCAGCTGTACCAGTGCATCGCCGATGGACGCATCACCATGAGGATGGAACTGCATGGTATGTCCTACGATATTTGCCACCTTGTTGTAGCGTCCGTCGTCCAGGCGCTTCATAGAGTGCAGGATACGTCGCTGAACAGGCTTCAGTCCATCGTTGATATGAGGAACCGCACGTTCCAGAATAACATACGAAGCATAGTCCAGAAACCAGTTCTGGTACATACCGCTCAATTGGTGTTTTACAGTTTCGTCGCCCTGGTCGACAGGCTTATAGTCAGAATGTGCTTCTTTATCGCTTGATTGGATATCGTTTTTATCGAAAATATCTTCGCTCATATAAGTGATTTAGTGGAAAAACAACAGACAAAAATACGAAAAAAAATATTCCTATTATATATATTGCTGAAAATAAACCTGTATTTAGTCGAACGAATCTTTCATACGGATGCTATTGTTTTCAAGAAAATATCAGCTTCTTTTCCTAAAAACATCAGCATATTTTCAGGAAAATTTGTACAGAAAATCAGTGTACGGACAGTGGGCCGCAAAGGCTTCCCTGCACCATCCGGCAATGAGAATTTTATTTTTTCATCTCATTCAAAACAGGAATGGTAAGCGGAATAGCAAGCAGGAACGAACAAAGATCGGACACCGCCTGACACATTTCCACCCCCTGCAAACCGAAGAAATGAGGGAGAATCAGGATGAAAGGGATGAAAAACAGTCCCTGCCGCGCAGAAGACAAGGTGACGGCACGTACAGGCTTGCGGATAGTCTGCAACATCATGTTACACAAAATGACCCATGCTCCTAAAGGTAAAGTAATGAGCTGCCAGCGTAAGGCACGTGTTCCGGTTTCGATAACATGCGGATCATCGCGGAACCACGATACGATCTCGGGAGAGAAAATGTAACCGATAACCGAACAGACAGCTAAAAACACAACTCCTGTCTTGACACAGAACCAGAAGCCTTCGCGTACACGACGGTAAATGCCTGCTCCGTAATTGAATCCGCATACCGGCTGGAAACCTTGTCCGAAACCAATCACAAAAGAGTTGATAAACATACAGATACGGGTAACGATAGACATTCCGGCAATGGCTGCATCTCCATAAGCTCCGGCTGCCACGTTCAGCAGAATGGTAGAAAGGCTGGCAAGTCCCTGACGACAAAGCGAAGGGCTTCCACCGAATACGATTTCTTTCAAATATGCCGGTTTCAAGGTAAAATTTTTGAAACGGATGCGGATATTTGTACCTCGGCTGTCCATTACGAGCAACACCAGAAAACTGCATATCTGGCTCAGCAAGGTAGCCCACGCAGCTCCCGAAATACCCATATCGAATACAAAGATCAACAGCGGATCGAGCCCGATATTCAGAACCGCTCCTACAATGATACCCACCATGGCGTATACCGCATTCCCCTGAAAACGCATCTGGTTATTCAGCACCAGCGAAGAAGCCATAAAAGGTGCACCCAGCAAAATAGTCCCCAAATACTCCTCTGCATAAGGGAGGATAGTAGGCGTAGATCCCAGAGCAACACAGATTTGAGAAAGATACAAATGCCCGAACAAGGCTATGATGGCTCCCGACATGAAAGCATAGAAAAAGCCTGTAGATGCCATTTTTTCTGCACTTTCGTAATCTTTGGCTCCCAGTTTACGAGAAATATAATTACCCGACCCATGCCCGAAAAAGAATCCAAAAGCCTGAATGATAGCCATAACAGAGAACGAAATTCCGACCGCAGCCGTCGACTGTGTGTTAATCTGCCCCACAAAATAAGTATCAGCCATGACATAAAAAGAAGTAACCAGCATGCTGATGATGGTAGGCACAGCCAGTGAACCGATAAGACGGGGAATCGGAGCTGTGGTCATAAGTGTATATTTATCTTTCGTACTCATTGTTTTTTCACGGATGTTTCTGCAAAAGTAGAAAAAAATAACCACCTTTCCTTACAGATTCCCTCCATTCATAAGATAAATTAAGACAGCTATTCTTCTTTTTTGCTTATAAATACCTATCTTTGTGACCTACTATGTAATGAAAATAACATACATCAAAAAAAATAAGAAAGAAAAATGGCACAAGAAGACGTTTTCAAGAAACTTGTTTCACACTGTAAAGAATATGGTTTCGTATTTCCTTCAAGTGAAATTTACGATGGACTGGGAGCCGTATATGACTACGGACAAATGGGTGTGGAACTGAAAAACAACATCAAACAGTACTGGTGGCAGAGCATGGTATTGCTGCATGAAAATATCGTAGGTATTGATTCGGCTATCTTCATGCATCCTACTATCTGGAAGGCTTCGGGACACGTGGATGCGTTCAACGATCCTTTGATCGATAACCGCGACTCGAAGAAACGTTATCGTGCCGATGTGCTGATTGAAGACCAGATTGCTAAATACGACGAAAAGATCAATAAAGAAGTTGCAAAAGCCGCAAAGAAATTCGGTGATGCATTCGATGAAGCTCAGTTCCGCAGCACTAACGCACGTGTACTGGAACATCAGGCTAAACGTGATGCTTTGCACGAACGCTACTCAAAGGCTATGAATGCAGGACCAGACTTGAACGAATTGCGTCAGATCATCCTGGACGAAGAAATCGTTTGCCCGATTTCAGGAACTAAAAACTGGACTGAAGTACGTCAGTTCAACCTGATGTTCTCTACCGAAATGGGATCTACTGCCGACGGTGCTATGAAAGTATATCTGCGTCCGGAAACTGCTCAGGGTATTTTCGTAAACTACCTGAATGTTCAGAAAACAGGACGTATGAAAGTTCCTTTCGGTATCGCTCAGATTGGTAAGGCTTTCCGTAACGAAATCGTTGCACGTCAGTTCATCTTCCGTATGCGTGAGTTCGAACAGATGGAAATGCAGTTCTTTGTAAAACCGGGAACTGAACTTGAATGGTTCCAGAAATGGAAAGAAACTCGTTTGAAATGGCACAAGGCACTGGGATTCGGCGACGACCACTACCGTTACCACGACCACGAAAAACTGGCTCACTACGCTAATGCCGCTACCGATATCGAATTCCTGATGCCATTCGGATTCAAGGAAGTAGAAGGTATTCACAGCCGTACTAACTTCGACTTGAGCCAGCATGAAAAATATTCTGGCAAGAGCATCAAGTACTTCGATCCGGAAATCAACGAATCATATACTCCGTACGTTATCGAAACATCTATCGGTGTAGACCGTATGTTCCTGAGTATCATGAGCGCTGCTTACCACGAAGAAACGCTGGAAAACGGAGAGACTCGTGTCGTACTGAAATTGCCTGCTGCACTGGCTCCAGTAAAACTGGCTATCATGCCGCTGGTAAAGAAAGACGGTCTGCCTGAAAAGGCTCGTGAAATCATGGACGATCTGAAGTTCCACTTCCACTGCCAGTATGATGAAAAAGACAGTATCGGTAAGCGTTACCGCCGTCAGGATGCCATCGGTACTCCGTATTGTATCACTATCGACCACCAGACACTGGAAGACAACTGCGTAACTCTGCGTAACCGTGATACAATGGAACAAGAACGCGTGGCTATTGCCGATCTGAATAGTATTATTGCCGATAAGGTTAGTATCACTAGTCTGTTGAAGACTTTGCAATAAAAATTTTGAATGTGCATGAATAAAAATATATTATGGTTGTTAGGCATCCTTGTTTCACTGAGTGCAGGCTTTACTTCTTGCAGTGAAGATACACAAACGGCCGATCCGTATAGTGACTGGGCAGTGCGCAACGATGCCTATATCGACTCTATCGCCTCCGTTTGCGCGAATCCTCCTGCCGGAGAACATTGGGAAAAAGTATTGAACTATAAGTTACAGAGCGATGCTTCAGAGGATCTGGGCTATCAGGACTACACTCCGGGGAAAAACGATTATGTGTATATGAAGCTCTTTCCGGAAGATAATATCGAACCTCTGGGAATTTCTCCTATGTCGACTGATATGGTAAGTGTCCACTATCGCGGAAAATTAATAAACGGAACGGTCTTCGATGAAAGTTTCTCTGGAGAATGGAATGGAATGGTAAACGAACCCAGATCATTTGCGGCTTCAGGTGTAATTACAGGCTGGACAACTGCTCTGTTGAAGATGAAAGAAGGACAGCATGTCGAACTGTATATCCCTAATGGTATGGGATATGGATCGGTAGAGCGTGATGTTATTCCTGCATATTCTACGCTGATATTCGACCTTCGTTTAGAAAAAGTCATCCACCCGAAAGGACCGGATGACAGATCGCGGAAAATGAAACAAGAATAAAATTTATTATATCTTGACATGACAAAAAAAGAGAGAACGCCGATTTGACGTTCTCTCTTTTTTTATGCTTTATCGTTGTGCAGCTTTATTATTCTTCGTCAGCATCAACCTTTGCTTCTTCTACTATTTCATCAGGAACTTTGTCTACGCGTACGTATTTAGATACCTCAGTACCTTCTTTTACTGTCCATACCATTGAGCCTGACTGCATCAGATCTGTTACGATATATTCGTTGTTCCAGTCGCCGTTTTCATAATCATACTTTCCGCTGAGAACGTATCCGTAATGGCCATCTTTCTCAACCGAATAAGTACCTGTGATATAACGTGGATACATGCTGTCATGCTTCTGATACATTTCAAAGTTTCCTTTGCGGTCGAACTCTATATAGATATAGAAATCTTCGGGCAACTGTTCGCCATTCAGTTCTGCCAGCTTCCATGTGCCCTGAAGTGTAATAGGTGTTACTTCAAGAGAAGGCTCCAATACTTCGTCTTCGCTACATGAGAAGGTTGTCAGCGAAATGACAAGCAACATCAAAATCTTAACTATTTTACTTTTCATAATATCTTATCAATTATATTTTTACTATTTCATTTATCGATTAAATTAATCTCAATACTGAGTGTCCTGTCGCTTGGACGTCCTGTTACTCCATCCAGAATCAGCGGAGCATGAAACTTTTCAGGCTTTCCGACAAGTTTCGAAGCGTCGACGCTTATCACGATATCTGCTTCCTGTCCGGGTTTGATAACCTCCGGTTACGTTCTGAATTCCATATATTTAGGCAGATTCATAACAGAAAGCCGCAAATCGGTCTTCCCGCTATTGCCACATAAGATTCTTTGTAAGTTAAAGAGAGGAAAGAAAATTTTTTTGCACAGAAAATGAATTAAAATTATTATATTTTTGCCTTCTTTATCAAGAATACCTCCTGACATCTAAACAAACAGGAGATTCGAATACACATAGAAATAGTAATTTGAATAAACAAAATATAATCCTCAAAAACAAATATCACATCTAATAATAACACATGCCAACTTCACTTACGGCTGACAAGAGTCCATATACGGCAAAGAGATACACCATGCAACTCTCCCCAAAAGTACATTCAGAAAGCAGTATCAAACTGTACCAGAATTAAAGAATACTTCAAACTAGCAATATTCAGATGATTATGGTTTAGGCAAAATATTTAAATGAATCAACAAGATTACTAACAGACTACTATCATATTTACACAAAAAAAGACAACCTTAAAAGTTTCTAGGTTGTCTTTTTATATCTCTAAATCACTTTTTAACGATACCCGAAGGCTTAGGTAATGGCTTTCCTAAACGGACAGGCTTACCTAATATCGGCATATTATTCTCATCCCATGAAATCTTCTGTAAGCGTGGTGTTCTACTCTCACTTTCTCCGGTAATTCCATTAGGTATATTTCTTGCATTATAAAGCATATACCATTCTGTACTATCTGGAGAAGGGATAAATGAGGGACTGCCTGGTCCCCACACACTGTCTTGCGGAGATTGATAAAATACCGGATCTGTTGTTTTTTTCCAAGACTTCGGATCCAATAAATCAGCATCAGCACTACAGCTTAACATTCCGATACAATAATAAGGAGACCAGCATCCACTAGCTGAATAATATATAATCAAATTTTTCTTATCCTTAGAATATAAAAATGTAGGAGCTTCGTTTACATAAATCGGATAGGCAGTACGACTTCCATCAGGATTAACCCACTGCCGTTCCCAGTTATATTCCGGCGAAGATAACATAATACGTTCTCCGTCTAAAGTCCATGGATTTTTCATTTTTGCAATGTAAATACATTGGGTTTCTTCCATAATGCGTCGCTTAGGCCATCCTGACCAAATAAGATACTGCACACCTTTATGCACAAAAGTAGATGCATGTATTCCCCAGTTCCATTCCTGATTAGTCATAATGGGACCTTTCTGTTTAAAAGTTCCCTCCATCGGAGTTCGTGCATCATTTTCTAATACATATATTTGATGATTGTCCGTATTTCCGTCATCAGCAGCATAATAAATATACCATTTATCATTAATCCGATGTATCTCCGGAGCCCACAAGTTATGCATACTCTTGGGATCAGCAGGTCGCCAAACTTCTTTACAAACAGCACTACCCATATCTGTTATATCATTAGTTTCCCAAAGTAGAATCATATCATTTGTTTCATGAGTATAATAATACTTTCCTCCATAAAATAAAGCATTAGGATTACTTCCAGAAGAAAAAATAGGATTAATAAAATAGTCATCCTCTACTTTTAACTGATTTTTCCCCGAATCCGTACATGATAATCCCCCCAAGACAACTATCCCTAAAAAGAAAATTATATTCAATTTCATAAACTAAAAATATCTAGAGAAACAAAAATAATACAGAACATTAGAAAATAAATGCCAACTTTTTTGTCAAAAGTACGTAAAATTTATCTTTTTCACTCCAAAGATTCAAATTTTATTGTCAGTAAAACAAAAATGGTCAGTTTTTTTCATTAATGTACTTATTTTTTTTGTTGATTCTTTCTTAAAAACACAATTTTTGCAACAGAGAAAAAAATCGATTAGCTATGAGAAATATGAATATCAAAACAGCTATTTATTCCACGGTAATCATACTGCTATCTTCTTGTGGACAGATAAAAGCGCCCCATCAGGATGAAAGCATTACAATGGTAGAAAAACCAGTTCTTGGTAATTCCACCTCTAATTATGTCAATAATCGTTTGCCGTTATTGCCCCAACACTTCATAAAACTACCCGTCGGAAGTATTCAACCCGAAGGTTGGTTGAAAGAGTATCTGATACGTCAGAGAGACGGATTAACCGGCCACCTGAATGAAATCAGTGCATGGTTGGAAAAAAATAATAATGCATGGCTTACCACACAAGGAGATCACGGATGGGAAGAGGTTCCTTACTGGCTCAAAGGATATGGCAATCTTGCGTATATCCTAAAAGACAAAAAAATGATTGATGAAGCTAAAATCTGGATTGAAGCAACCTTAAAAAGTCAGCGTCCTGATGGTTCATTCGGTCCTATTAATATGAGAGGTGACAAGCCTGAACTTTGGGCACAGATGATTATGCTCTGGTGCTTGCAGTCATATTACGAATATTCCAATGATTCCCGGGTACTTGACTTAATGACCAACTATTTTAAATGGCAGCTTAATCTGGCTGATGAAAAATTTCTGGAAGATTACTGGGAAAACAGCCGCGGAGGAGATAATCTGCTGAGTGTATATTGGTTATATAATCATACAGGTGAAGCTTTTCTCCTTGAACTTGCTGAGAAAATACACCGTAATACAGCCGACTGGACAAAACCTTCATCATTGCCCAACTGGCATAACGTAAATATAGCTCAATGCTTCAGAGAGCCAGCTACCTATTACTTACTAAGTAAAGATTCTGCTATGCTGGCAGCTAGTTATAATGTACATCATCTGATCAGACGTACCTTTGGACAAGTTCCGGGAGGCATGTTTGGAGCTGACGAAAATGCTCGCATGGGATATATTGATCCACGACAAGGAGTTGAAACCTGTGGTATGGTAGAACAAATGGCCTCTGATGAAATCATGCTAAAAATTACAGGTGATCCTTTTTGGGCTGAAAACTGTGAAGATGTTGCATTCAATACCTATCCGGCTGCAACAATGCCCGACTTTAAAGCACTGCGTTATATAACCAGTCCTAACCAGGTTACCAGCGATGCGCAAAACCACCACCCCGGAATTGACAACTCTGGACCATTTTTAGCAATGAATCCTTTCAGTTGTCGTTGTTGTCAGCATAATCATACCCAAGGATGGCCTTATTATGCCGAACACCTTGTATTGGCAACTCCCGACAACGGAGCAGCACTCGCCCTATATGCATCCTGCCAGGCAGATATTACAGTTGGGAATAATCAGAAAATAAAACTTATAGAAAAGACCAATTATCCTTTCGAAGAGTCTATACAACTATTAGTCCAGACAGAAAAAAATGTAGATTTCCCTCTTTATCTGCGAATTCCATCATGGAGTCCAGACGCTTCCATCAAAATTAATGGTAAAAAGGTAAAGACTTCATTAATAGCAGGACAATATGTCCGTATCCAACGAACATGGAGCAACGATGATGTCATAGAGCTGAATGTGCCGATGCATCTAAACTTACGCACATGGCAAGTCAATAAAAACAGTGTGAGTATCGATTACGGCCCCCTGACCTTCTCGCTAAAGATACAAGAAAAATACATTAAGCGTGACAGCCGTCAGACTGCTATCGGAGATTCACAATGGCAAAACGATGCAGATGCAGAAAACTGGCCTTCATTTGAGATATTCCCTGCATCAGCCTGGAATTATTCTCTTGTTCTGGATAAAGAAAATGCTTTAAAGAATTTTGAAGTTATTCGGAAAAACTGGCCTGATAACAACTTCCCATTTACTCAGGAAAGTTGTCCAATAGAAATCAAAGCAATAGGCCGTAAAGTACCTTCATGGAAGGTAGATCAGTATGGACTTTGTCATGAACTACCAGAAACGAATGCGCCTAAAGGAGAAAAAGAAAACATAACTCTTATACCTATGGGAGCAGCACGTTTGCGTATCAGTGCTTTTCCCAATACTTACGAATAATTAACCCAAACTAAATAAACGATGAAAAAACTAATTACAACAGCCGCGCTTTTTCTGGCATTAGCATTTAATGTTAAAGCTAATGATTTGCCTCGCAAAGAATATCCACGTCCGCAATTTGAACGGGAAGACTGGATTAACCTGAATGGTACATGGACCTTCGATTTTGATTTCGGACAGTCTGGTGTTGATCGTCAGCTTCAGAATTCGGAAAAATTCAGTAAGAACATTATAGTTCCATTTTGTCCGGAAAGTGAATTGTCTGGAGTGAAACATACAGACTTTATAAACTGTATGTGGTATCAAAGAAAAATTTCCATACCAGCTAACTGGAACGGAAAGAAAATATTCCTGAATTTCGGTGCCGTAGATTATTGGTGCGAAATATACATTGACGGAAAGAAAATTCAGCAACATTGGGGAGGAAGCTCATCTTTTGCAATAGATATTACACGATTTGTACAGGCAGGAAACACTCATAACCTGGTTATTCAAGTAAAAGATGATTTAAGAGGAGGAAAACAAACCGGTGGAAAACAATGTACAAACTTTTTCTCAGGAGGTTGTTCTTATACCCGTGTCACAGGTATCTGGCAAACTGTCTGGATGGAAGCTGTTGCTTCAGAAGGTTTAAAAGATATGGTTATACGCACAGATATCGACCAGAAACAATTAGTAGCTACCCCCAGCTTTTACAAGGAATCGGATAACATATTAGAAATCATACTGAAAGACGGTGATAAGGTTATCAGTAAAAAGCAGGCAACATGCTCTAACAACACATGCATTGTACTTCCGGTCAAGAACATGAAATTATGGTCGCCGGAATCACCATTCTTGTATGAACTGACTTATCTGGTTAAAGACAAATCAGGAAAAGTGCTTGATAAAGTCGAATCATATACCGGCATGCGTAAGATACATATTTCTGATGGAATATTCTACCTGAACAACCAGCCTTATTTCCAAAGACTGGTATTAGATCAGGGATATTACCCCGACGGAATATGGACTGCTCCATCAGACGAAGCGCTTAAAAATGATATTATTTTAGGTAAAAATGCAGGATTCAATGGTGCACGTTTACATCAGAAGGTATTCGAAGAACGTTATTATTATTGGGCAGACAAACTGGGATACATTACCTGGGGAGAAAGTGCAAGCTGGGTAATGGATGTGAACGATGAAATTGCGGCACGTAACTTTATCAGTGAATGGAGTGAAATTGTGGTACGCGACCGTAACCACCCATCATTAGTAACCTGGACTCCTTTCAATGAAACATGGGGAAGCCGTGACGGTTCTTATCCGCGCTTAATCCGTGACATTTACCACATGACAAAAGCTATGGATTCTACTCGTCCTATCAACGATGCAAGTGGAGATGATCATGTATTGACTGATATTTGGAGTGTCCACAATTATGAACAAGATGGTACGCGTTTATCAGAACAGTTAATATTTAAGGAAGGAGAAGAACCTTATCGCAACAGCCGCGATAAAAAATATTTGGCCGTATATGAAGGACAACCTTATATGGTTGATGAATTTGGAGGTATAGGATGGATGGCTCCCGAAGAACGTAAAAACTCATGGGGATACGGTAATCTTCCACAGACAGAAGAAGAGTTTTATACACGTTTGCAAGGACAGGTAGAAGCACTGAAAGGAGCTAAGCATGTAATGGGATTCTGTTACACTCAGCTGACAGATGTTGAGCAAGAGAAAAACGGTATTTATTATTATGACCGTACTCCTAAATTTGACATGAAACGAATCAAAAGTATTTTCGAACTGATTCCTTCTTCACATACCAACTTAAAGTAAAAAGATTTTTTCAGAATATCCAATAGACAATAATTGACAATAGGTAAATAATTAAGTTAAAAAGTTTTCAATAGAATAACAACACAAATTTCTGATTAAGAAATCACTAGCCTGAGGCTGAATTCTGATCCGTATCCCCGATAGAATTCAGCCTCTTCTATATACCTTTCCTTCTTGCCTTATCCAATCTTGTCTCACTAAAATTAGTATCTTTGCAGCAATAAATAAAGCACTAACATTTAACAGACAATAATTATGTTCGACAACAATGAAGAAATGTTTCCGATAGTAGATGAGGAAGGAAATATCACAGGAGCTGCTACACGAAAAGAATGTCATAGTGGCAGTAAATTACTCCATCCGGTAGTTCATCTGCATGTTTTCAACGATAAGGGTGAGCTATATTTACAAAAACGTCCTGCATGGAAAGATATTCAGCCCAATAAATGGGACACTTCAGTTGGAGGACATATTGACTTAGGTGAGAGTGTGGAAATGGCCTTAAAAAGAGAGGCTCAAGAAGAGCTCGGCATTTCCGACTTTACTTTCGAACTGCTTACACATTATGTTTTTGAGTCGAACAGAGAAAAAGAACTGGTATTCTGCCATCGTACTATTTATAACGGAGAAATCTCTCCCAGCAACGAACTTGACGGAGGGCGTTTCTGGTCAATAGAAGAAATAAAAAACAATTTAGGAAAGGGAGTATTTACACCCAATTTTGAAAGCGAATTTGCAAGATTAAAGTTCTAAGCAATCATTATTTGATAGTACCCAATTATTATTCATTTTTCGTTTGTAAAATTGATTTACATCAAGAATTATACAAAGAGAGACCAAAAATATGCTATACAACATAACAACATATACTCAAAAGATGTAATTTTGTGTTGCAAAACATAAAACAAGACTACTCTAGATAATTGAGAAGCTTAAAAAACTATTCGTAAAAAGTTTCCTCATCATGGAAGAAAACCATGTGAAGATTTGGAAAACGATGACACGATAACAGCACTGATTAATCAGCATGTCTGAAAAAGCAATGAAAATGTAAATTACAAGCAAATAAGAAATTAAGCTGTGTGTCAAAAAAGCACCACAGATTACACTGTTCAAAAACCGATAACAGATTTCCGAGATCAGCGTAATCCGTGGTGCTTTCTAATTTTAAACGATATCAATATTCTACTTTATCAGTTTTATTTTCCCAATCACGGAAAGCTTTAATAGCCTCCTCAGGCAATAACACTTCAGACTTCAGCTTACGGTCTGCCGGTTTCAAATCAAGTTCTTCATATATAAAGGCGTCATCAAAACCTATATCAGCAGCATCCTTCTTGCTATTTCCATAATACATTCTATCTAAATGTGCCCAGTAAATAGCTCCCAGACACATCGGACAGGGTTCACAGGAAGTGTAAATCTCACACCCGCTCAAATCGAAAGTCCCTAATATCTTTGCAGCCGTACGGATAGCACTAACTTCAGCATGTGCCGTAGGGTCACAATCTGGAGTTACACGATTTACTCCCATCGCAATAATCTCACCATTTTTAGCAATAACTGCGCCAAACGGTCCTCCTCCCTCAGCTACATTTTGTACTGAAAGTTCTATGGCTTTACGCATCAGTTCTTCTTTTGTCATATCAATTCCTCCTAACATTTTATCTCTATTTGGAAAGATACAAAAAAAATCAGAAAATAGAAACTGAAAGCCAATTAATCTCTTTCCACATAAACCTTTTTACTTCCGAAGGCACAAAATAGAGTCAGAGTCAGAAAAAAGCATTATCAATTAAAAAACAATATCTCCAAAAACAAGAAAACCTCCCGTCTAGATTTCCCAGAACGAGAGGTTTCCGTTTTTTATTATAGAAAAGGGGGGAAGATTACATCATGCCACCCATACCGCCCATACCCGGAGCAGCCATCGGCATTTCAGGTTTTTCTTCTTTCTTTTCTACGATAACACACTCTGTAGTCAAGAACATTCCTGCAATAGAAGCTGCGTTTTCAAGTGCAACACGAGTTACTTTAGCAGGATCTACAACACCGGCTGCATGCAAGTGTTCGTAAACATCTGTACGTGCATTGTATCCGAAATCACCTTTACCTTCACGTACTTTCTGTACAACCACTGCTCCTTCCTTTCCGGCATTGGCTACAATCTGACGAAGTGGCTCTTCAATAGCACGCTTGATTATTTCGATACCAGTTGTTTCATCTGCATTGTCACCCTTCATGCCTTCCAATGCGTCAATAGCACGGATGTAAGTTACGCCACCGCCCGGTACAATACCTTCTTCGATAGCAGCACGAGTAGCACACAACGCATCGTCTACACGGTCTTTCTTTTCTTTCATTTCTACTTCGCTGGCAGCACCTACATAAAGAACAGCTACACCACCTGACAATTTAGCCAGACGTTCCTGAAGTTTTTCTTTATCATAATCAGAAGTAGAATTCTTCATTTCAGCCTTAATCTGGTTGATACGTTCCTGAATCAACTCTTTCTGACCAGCACCGTTTACGATAGTAGTATTTTCCTTAGAAACAGTTACCTTATCGCAAGTACCCAGCATTTCAATAGTAGCCTGTTCCAGTTTCAAACCTTTTTCTTCGCTGATAACTACACCACCAGTCAATACTGCGATATCTTCCAGCATAGCCTTACGACGGTCGCCGAAGCCCGGAGCCTTCACTGCACAAATCTTCAACTGGCCACGCAGACGGTTTACAACCAATGTTGTCAATGCTTCACTGTCAACATCTTCGGCAATAACCAACAAAGGACGTCCGCTCTGAACTGCCGGTTCAAGGATAGGCAAGAAATCTTTCAGGTTAGAAATCTTCTTATCGTAAATCAAGATGTATGGGTGTTCCATCACACATTCCATCTTTTCTGTATCAGTTACGAAGTAAGCTGACAAATAACCACGGTCGAACTGCATACCTTCTACTACACCGATAGTAGTATCAGTACCTTTTGCTTCTTCGATAGTGATTACACCATCTTTAGAAACCTTACGCATTGCATCAGCAATCAGTTTACCGATAACCGGATCATTGTTTGCAGAAATAGTTGCAACCTGTTCAATCTTATCGTAGTTATCACCAACTGTTTCAGCCTGTGCCTTGATTGATTCTACAACTTTAGCAACAGCCTTGTCGATACCACGTTTCAAATCCATCGGATTTGCACCGGCAGTAACGTTCTTCAAGCCTACACCCACGATAGACTGAGCCAATACAGTAGCAGTTGTAGTACCGTCACCAGCATCATCACCAGTCTTCGAAGCTACAGACTTAACCAACTGTGCACCTGTATTCTGGAACGGATCGCTCAATTCTACTTCCTTAGCAACTGTTACACCGTCTTTTGTAATATGAGGAGCACCGAATTTCTTTTCGATGATAACATTACGACCTTTCGGACCGAGAGTTACTTTAACAGCGTTAGCCAATTCGTCTACACCTTTTTTCAACTGATCGCGAGCATCAATGTTGAAGAGAATATCTTTTGCCATAATAATCTTAATGTTTTAAAAGTTCAACTTATGAATTATCCCAAAACTGCGAGAACGTCACTCTGACGCATCATCAGATATTTTACTCCGTCGTGTTCGATTTCAGTACCTGAATATTTTCCATACAATACTGTATCGCCAACTTTCAATATCATTTCTTCATCCTTTGTGCCATTTCCTACTGCCACAACTTCACCCTGCAATGGTTTTTCTTTTGCTGTATCAGGAATGATAATACCACCAATCGTTTTTTCTTCTGCAGGAGCCGGAAGAATCAGGACTCTGTCTGCTAATGGTTTAATGTTCATAGTCTTTATATTTTTACTTATTTATATATACATTTTATTTATATCCTTGAAACGGACATTTGACTTGTTACGAAAAACGTGCCAGACTTCTTTCATGACATTCTGACATGGTTTTTCTGACAAAATCCACTTTTTCTACTGACATACTTGCCAAACAGAATCTCAGCGTTCCTCTAAAATATCAAATCAAGACTAGCTTCGATTAAAACTTTAACTGTATCTTTACATTCCAAACATAACAACATCTACAGAAAATGGAAATACTTTACCTTATCATTACGCTCCTTATCGGAGGACTTATCGGATATTTCATAGCTTCACGCCAGTTAAATTCATTAAAGACTCAGCTATATTTACAAACAAAGCATCATGAAGACTTGCTGGAAGCAGAAAAAAAGCAACATGCAACCGAAACAGAAAGATACAGAGAAGAGAATCTGCGCATACAAAATCAGGCAGAAAATAACATAAAACTGGTCGTAGAAGCAAACCGGCAGGTAGCTGCCCTACAGGCGGAAAAGCGTGCACTCGAAGAAAAACTCGACCATCAAAAACAAGAAATCGTAAATCTGCATAAACAGTTCAACCTGGAATTTGAAAACATCGCCAACAAAATATTCCAACAGAAGGCAGAATCATTCAATAAACTAAGTGCCGAAAGCCTCAGCAACTTATTAAATCCTTTCAGAGAAAATCTGAACGAATTCAAGCATCAGGTAGCCGAGGTGTACGACAAAGAATCGAAGCAGCGTTTTTCACTGGAAGACAAGATTAAGGAACTGGTACAACTGAACAAGCAGATAAGTGACGAAGCCAATAACTTGACCCGTGCGCTGAAAGGTGATTCCAAGACACAAGGAAACTGGGGAGAAATGATTCTGGAATCGATTCTCGAAAACTCCGGACTGCGGGAAGGAGAAGAGTATTTCCGTCAGGAATTTTTAAAAGATGAACATGGAGAACCTTTACGTAACGAAAACGGCCAACGCCTGCAACCAGATGTTCTGGTAAAGTATCCCGACAACCGTCAGGTAATCATCGACTCAAAGGTTTCACTCACAGCCTATGCCAATTATGTAAACAGCTCTGAACGTAGTGAACAGGAGCAATACCTGAGAGCTCATTTATCTTCCGTAAAAGCTCATATCGACGAACTAAGTCAGAAAGACTACTCCCGATATAATATCTCCTCGCTCGATTTCGTAATGATGTTCATTCCTAACGAGCCAGCCTATGTACTGGCCCTGCAAACAGATCCGAATCTCTGGAACTATGCCTACAAGAAAAAGGTCGTGCTGATGAGTCCTACCAACCTGATCGCGGCACTCAGGCTGGCACTCGATCTGTGGAAACGAGAATATCAGGAAAAAAACACCCGGGAAATAGTAAAAAGGGGTACTGCCTTATACGAAAAACTGGTAAGCTTTACCGAAACATTCGAACGTATAGGTGAAACATTAAAGACTGCCTCAGCAGCTTACGATACTGCACTCGGACAATTATCGGCAGGAAAAGGCAATGTGATCCGTCAGGCAGAAATGCTGAAAGAACTGGGAATTACCCCTAAAAAGAAACTATCTTCACGCCTGATCAGTCAGGATGAAGACAAGGACGAAAGCGAATAACCGGCAAAAATAATCCGAAACCGGTCATCAGCAACCGGTTCCGGATAAAAAGCAGAAGTTCGTATGCCTCTTGGCAAGACTTGATATTATAGTGTCCAACCAGAAGTCCAGTCGTCACCGCTCTTTACAGCACCTTTATAGTCGGTTTTAGTAAAGAAGCTGTCTGCAGACAAATCTTTTCCTCCGTCAAGAGTACCTACATATTTGCCTGTCCATGAGAATTCCTGATTTGTCATGTCACCATTACAACAAATCATTATAATATCATCCAAATTGGTAGCACACAGATAATAACACTCGCGTTATCTTTTTCACGCTATTTCATTGCCAATTCATTGTCAGCTATCTCTGAATACCGTTTCTCTGAGAAGAAGCCCGCCATTGATGTATATTTTGTCAATGGCGGGTATTATAATTCTATTTCAAACTCACGTAATATGTGAAGGATTACTTAAAGACTACCTTATCCAGACGAAAACAGAAACCCTCTCACAAACTTTTTCGAAAGCTTTCCACTTTTTAGATAACCTTACCTATTATATTTGTAACCAGTACTCCATTTCTGGAGCCTGCGTTTGTCCGTTTGGTTCCATTTACTACTAATTTATATTCTCCTGCAGGTAGGTTGATTTTTACACAAATCTGTCCGAATGTAATGTTCTGTTTTATTTCTTCCGGAATATCCGGGTCATTCTCAATACCTTCACAACCATAATCCTTGTAATACAAAACATTCCATCCAATGGGTTCCCCTATCATAATATGCAACTCGGTGAGAGGGATTTCAGAATATGTCGTATGTATAATAAGCTGCATTTCTTTTTGTAGTGTGATTTTATAATACACATGACGCGCTTCTGGTTCATTTGGATAGACCAGATTTCCGCTTTCATCTGTATAAATGAATGTTTCATAAAATGCTCCAACAGCTGTGTTGATTGTGTCCGAAATAGTGAAATCTTTATCATGTGTACCTAAATTATAGGAGAAGTAAGGATCTCGTCCCCGGAACATACCTTTTCCTACTATTTCCAGTTCATCTTCTGCCACAGAAGCAATATCTATAGTAAAATAGAATCTGCCTCCCAGCATATCATTAATGCAGATTCCCTCTTCTGTTTCAGAAGTTGACATTGGCTCCTTATTTGAGTTATAAAGAACAATGGGCAGAAAAGAGGATTTACTTTTGGCATTCAACATAAAATTGACATTCTTTTCCATGTGGAACTGGTAATACAGTTTTTGTATACCCAATTCTTTGTGTGCTTGTACATCACTGAAAATCTGGCTAAAATGGAATTCATGTTCTTTAAAAGTTCCCAAATCAAAAGCTGTATCAAAAGATTTTCCGGTGATAGGTAATCCTATGACATTAAAATTAAGGGATCCGTTGTATAGTCCTCCGTTCGATTTCTTGATCCCATTCAATACAAAGCGGTATTCACCAGCGGGGAAAAGCCGTTTTACATAAGTCTGTCCAGCCGAAAGGGAGTTCAATAGCATGGATTTCAATTCCTCCGATACTTCCGGATCGGCTTGTATTTCTTCCATACGATAATTTCCTCCAGTTTCGTGATACAGCACTTTCCAGTCATAAGGTTCTCCTTGCATGATGTGAAATTCTGTGCTAACCTTCGAATCGGCTGTATGGATTATCAGCTTCATGGGCTTTTCCAATGTAAGAATGTAGTAAGTATTATGTGTTCCGGCTACCGAACCTACAGATTCTCCTTGCTCATTCTTATAGTAGAAATTGGCATCATACGTTTCTGTGCTTCTACAGTCGCTGAAATTAAAACCGTTTTCATTCGGTTTTATTACATAAGGATGAGTTGGGCTACTGCCGCCAATAAAGCCACTGAATAGAATTTCAAGCTTGTCGGAATGATTACGTACTACATCCAATGCCATCATGTATTCTCCTGATGGCATATTATCTATGGTCATGTAGGTATCCGATGCTTCGTGCGTATATAATGGTATTTCAAGGTCTTCATCCTTTCTGTCGAATATGCGGAATCCTAAATATTTTTCTTCTGTGCAGAATGGGCGTATATACTTAATCGTAGCTTTACGCTCCAATGTAAAAGAAAAGAACATTTGGAAAGTTTGCAGATTCCCTACATATTTCACCATATCATATGTTCTGACACATGAAAATTCATGCTCCTTGGCCGAAAATAAATCAATGGCTTTGGCAGGTTCCAAGCCGGGCAATGTATCATACGCGATGGTATGCAGATTCGATACTTCTCCGCAGTCGTTCGATACCTTCAGGCGCAGTTTGATTTCTCCTCGTTGGGTTCCGGGGATGGTGGTTTCTACTTTAAACTTCTTATCCGTTTCTGTAACGGTAACGTATTCTGCATCTTCGCTCTCTATGGCATAGGATATGCCTCCTTTGTAATGGAAGAACTCATTGCTTGCGTCTATGATAACCGGGGTTCGTTCTGTCATTACGTGGGATGTTTCAAGGCTGGTATTGATAGTTGGTTTTCCCGACCAGACTTCATTCGAGTTTAATGGAATACTTGCTTGTTCATATTGAATAGTAACATTCACATTTAAATAACCTTGTTCTGTTGCTTGAAATACAGCAGTACCTGTTCCTTGCCCACTGTAAAGTTTCGCATGTTGTACAGCTTTCCATACAATCTTTTCTCCACCTTGTAAGCCATTGATAGTATATGTTACATAGCTACCAATGCAGGTCGAAGATTTGTTGGCTGTTAATGTATAGGGATTCTTTACTTCTACATTCAGGCATCCTTTGCCTACAGTAGCTTTTATCATGTTTTTGTTTAAATATTGGACTTTGACAGATAAATTGATGAGTCCTTGTCCTAATTCTATGGCTTGCAAGGTTTGATAAAGATGGTTGCGATTAACTCCTGGGGTTCCAATTTTTTTAAAAAGTTGATTGGGTATATCCCATATTTGCTCAATTTGATATTGTTTTTCATCGCTATAGTCTTTTCCCAATAAGGTTTCACAAGATATATTCATACCTAATTTAATTTCCGGGGGAATTGTTTGTAAGGTCAAGGTAGGGGTTGTGACAGCAAACAACTTAGTTACATAATTGAGTATTGTACCTTTTATTCCATTAATAGAAATTTGGGCGTCTTTACATTCTTCAACCCAAAAAATTTTAAATTTAAAAGATTTAGTCCCTTTTCTATAAGATACTTGGTAAAAGTTAGAAGGTAGTTTTTTATCTATGGTAGCAGAAAAGAATCCTGCTTCTCCTTTTACTTCATCCCAAATATTACAATTAAAAATTGTATCTTGTGTTAGTTCTTGTTCGAAATCAACGGTATACTCTTCTTCTGTTCCGGTTTTGGGATTAAAATTACCTGTTATTTTCATAGTCGTATAAATTATGATTAAACAATCAGTTTGTAAATTCATTTACATCCAACAAAAAGATATTCTGTTCGTCTCTGTGTACAATTACGGATTTATTCATCCATCGGTCGATTTGTCGTTCTTCATCTATGTATCTCACTTGGAATGTAGCTTCACTGGCATAATCTCTGCACATCGCTGTAGGAAATGGGAATCTGTTTAGTAGGGTAAAGGGAAGGATGCACTCTTGTTTCTCTGGGGTAAGGAAGAACTGTTTGTCCATCTCGTTCATGTGTATTTCAAATCTGCCTTGTGAAAGATTATAGGCAAAGAAGCGGATGTGGCCATTGTATTTGTAGCAGACAAATCTTTGTTCTGTGGCAGTATTGAAAACTCTATCCATGTCTACGTAAATGTCGTATGGATAACTTTTTCGTGGTTGAATATCTTCCTGGAATCCGTTACGCGCAATAGTAGTATCACAGTAGATAAAGGTGTTACTGAGTGGGCAGTTTTGCAGTTTACCGTCATCATATATTGTAAACAGGTCTCCATAGTTTCCTTGTTCATCTTGTGTGCATAATGTTTTTCCGTTAGGTACTACTGTCAGTTTAAACCAATATTCTTGATTTGCATCTCGGCGTACTACTGCCTTGCTTAAGTCGTCAAATAATCCATAAGAGTATGTATGAAGATTATCCAGCCGTACAGATATTCCGTAGAGTGTGTTTCTGTCTGTCAGAACTTCTTCTCCATAATCATTTGTCAACTCTCCGCTGATATCGGTAAATGAGGTCTCTACAAAGTTTGGCCTACTACGTGGGTTATCGTCGTCCCTGCATGCTGCAAGCATGAAAGGTACAAATAATAAAATGAGTACTTTCAGTTTCATAATTTAATAGTATTAGATTTGGTCGTAATGTAGATAAATATTTTAAGATGGAAAAATCGGATGCTAGGTTTAACGCAGAAAGAATTTTCTTATATCTGCCTAAAAACACATGACTGTCTGTCAAAATGTCGCTGAAAAGACTGGTATGCTTACATTTAAACGGTCCCTTTTATTAGTTAGTAACTGGTATTTTACTGACATAAAGAACATTAACAAAACATAAAGATTGAGAACATCTGCAAAAAAGGTATTTTACATGCTATATAGCATGTATTATAACTTGTCTGAAGTAGGAACGAAATAGATAAGGAGAAATTATGAAACAAGTTTTGAAGGCTGACAGTACTTGTATTATAGTCCTACCTTTTAAAAGGAAAAGAGGTTATTTTGCCTCCTTTTCTCTTTTATCACCATTACAATAAATCATTATAATATCATCCAGATTGGTGGTGTACTGCTTGCTGATGTGTTCGCATTTGAGATGCCACGACTTGTCCGTAGTGCCCTGGACAGCTACCTTAATGGTATTGTGGCCGTTCTTGCGGTTGATGGCATCTATGGCAGCGGCCAGACGTGACTGCTTCTCACGGTCTATGGTATCAAAAAGGTTGGTCTGGACGGCAGAGTCAGGAACTATGTTCCAGACAATGACACCGGCTTTTTATATAAATATCCCCCCTCTTTACGGAAATCCATACGGAGTGCCCGGACTGCGGTGCTTACAAGCTCCTGGAGGTCGTTGGTCGGTACCTGCAAGTGGATGGTGCGGTTGATGCAGTGCTACGGAAGATCCAGACGGAAACGACTGGTATAGGCAAAGACTGTTATTTCCGTGCAACAGCTATGCTGCATACGGAGCTTGCGCACACATTCGGAAGAAAAGTTGGCGACAGCTTCCTCGAGGCTGGAGAGTTCGGACAAGCCGGAGTCAGGGGGAAATTAATCCGAAACCGGTCATCAGCAACCGGTTCCGGATAAAAAGCAGAAGTTCGTATGCCTCTTGGCAAGACTTGATATTATAGTGTCCAACCAGAAGTCCAGTCGTCACCGCTCTTTACAGCACCTTTATAGTCGGTTTTAGTAAAGAAGCTGTCTGCAGACAAATCTTTTCCTCCGTCAAGAGTACCTACATATTTGCCTGTCCATGAGAATTCCTGATTTGTCAGATTGCCAGTAGCCTGAGCAAAGTCTGCATTTGTATAGATTCCCTGCTTAGATGACAATTCACCACTGATAGCAACATACTCCAGTTTTGAAGTACCATCTTTTAAAGCATTCTCTGTTTCATTTGTTTCTACAGTCAGCGGTTTGCCTTTGCCTGTTATGATTGTATTGTAAAGTTCTACCTGAGTTCCGGCACGCAAGCGTACTCCCTGAGCATCTCCACCGTTTCCAATCAAAGTAGCATTGGCAATTGTCGGATGTGCAACCGGAGTTGCCGCATTGTTAGTACCATTATTGTCACATTCCATCAGGCAGTCGCAAGCATATCCCAGTGAAGATTCACCTTCCTGATAAGCAACCAGGAACTGTGCTTTCCCGTTCCATCCTTCAGTCCAGTCGAAAGAGTCGTCACTACAGCTTGTCACAACCATATATTTTACATTGACAGAACCTCCAAAGAATTCAAATCCATCGTCCGATCCCTGATAAGCCTGCAAATGTTCTACAGTAGTTCCATTACCAACACCATAGAAAGAAACTCCGTTTGCTTCATGTTCTTCATCAAAAGCATATCCGGTATATTCCAAACGGATATATTTCAATGTACCAGAGTTGTCAGCATCATTGTTTCCTCCATAAGGTGCATTACCTATTTCTGATTTTCCCGATCCATTATTTGTATGAGCATAACCGCAGATATGCAAACCTCCCCAAGCTCCTGCTTCTTTCTTTTCAGAAGTCATAACAATAGGCTGTGCAGCTGTACCCTGCGCATCAATCTTAGCACCCTGTTCGATAAGAATATAATCTACTGTTTCATCGTGCTGTGCTACGATAGTAACTCCCGGCTTGATAGTAAGAGTTGCTCCCGATTTAACATGAACACCTCCGCTAAGTGTATAGGTTTTTCCAGTTTCCAACGTTACATTTTCGGTAATGTCACTGTTAAGAACATAGGTATCTTCTCCTCCATCACCCGGATTATTGACAGGATCTTCATCACTGCTGCAAGAGGTTGCAAAAAGAGATACGCCAGCTATCAATGCCATTGTTGCAAACTTCCAATTCTTTTTCATACTCAAAATGTTTTGTTTAAGTTAGTTGTTTAGAATTTATTTTGATTATAAGTTATATGTCACACCGATTTCAAAACTGCTTCCACGTTTGAAGCGCTCAACTTCTACCTTTTCTCCTGTAGAGGGAACTTCCTGTTTGAAGACAACAGGCTGATTAAGCAAGTCGTTTATCTGTAGTTTCAATGAAACTTTTTCATTGAATTTAAAGCTACTTACAAAATTCATAGTATGTACCGGCTGCTGCTTGACATCTCCCAGTCCGGAAATACCGACCGACTGAATACGAGGACCTTGCAGGTTATAGACCAAAGCTGCACTCAACTGTTTCACATCATCCAGACGCGGAGTATAAGTGATATCAGCATTCACCAGATAAGGAGATGCTCCTTGCAAAGCACGCTGAGTATTGGTATACGCTCCTCCTTCGGGAAGCTTTACGTCAGTATACATAAACGAAGCATTGGCTCCCAAACGTAAATCACGTATCAGTTCTTTACGGAATTCAACTTCCAGACCGGCAGCCATACCATTATTGGCATTCTGGAACGAATGGATAGTAGCTCCTCCCGACAATTGCTGGATCTGCTCAATAGGGTCTTCCAAATGTTTATAATAAGCTGTTGCCGAGAACATGTCACCATTTTCTCCAAAGAACTCATAACGCAAATCAAGGTTATAGTTATAACCGTTCTTCAAATCTGCATTACCTCGGATCTGTGCCGAACCATACGATTCCTGATAAAGGAAAGGAGCCATTTCGATAAATGAAGGACGCGTCACTGTACGCGAGAATGAAAAACGGAAACTGTTTCTTTTATCCAGCTGATAACGTAAGTTCATGGCAGGAAACAAATCGTTACTGTTTAAGTCACGGCGCTGCAACTTTCCTCCGTCTTCTGCATAATTCACCCACAGCTTACTGCTTTCATAGCGTACTCCCACATTCACCAATAGAGCTTCTACCGGATAAATATCAGCTAAAATATATCCTGCATAAATTTTATTTCCAGCTGTATAACTGTCTTTGGGCTGCTGAGAGCGTGAGATGGAAACAAGTCCACTTTCTATAGCTTCCTGATTCAGGAAACCGGAAGGTGTATAAATATCCTCTTCACCTCCAATCACCGGATTCAACTTATTCAAATTATAGTAAAAGCGAGTTGAGCTATAGTCGCGTGTCTTGTCCTTGTAAGTAAATCCAGCCTGCAACTTGTTCTGGTTTCCAAATTTATAGTCACCCGACAGATTGCCTACCCATTCTTTTTCATCAAGTACACCAAAATAACGCATGGTTTCCTGACGGTTCAGCTTAAACAAATTGATTTCATTACCTTCTCTGATAAACATAATCTGCCGGCGATCGGGTTCATCACTCGAAGTCTTGCTATACGAACCACTCCAGTTCATACTCCATTTGTCACCGAAAAAGTGTTTTCCACCCAACTGATGGTTTTGCAGTGTATAGACATGCGTTACGTTATTGCTTCCAATCAAGTTATGATCTTCATAATCATATCCTTCACGAAGCATGTAATTGTCTATCGCATTGCGGGCATAGAAAAAAGTATAATTCAACTGGTCTTGCTTACGGAAACTATATCCCAGACTACCTAATCCGGCAATCTTCAGTTCACTGGAATAACTGTCATAACTGAAATCATTCAATGTGGTTCCGGTAGCCTCCAGCGTACGTACACTGGCATCAAGCATCGTTTGCTGTTCATTGCTTACCCCCATTGAAGCCAGCAAGCTAAGAGTATTCCCGTTTATATCAAAATTCTTTCCGAACCCTACGTTTCCACCAAATTCAGGTAAAGACTTACTGCGAGATACATCAAAACTGGTATTGAACAACTGGTTTTTTCCGGCATATTCCTCAAAATCCACTAGCGACATATCACGTAACTTATTGTCAAGTGACGGAGTTTCAAACAAAGTTCCATCACGATCCATCTGATAAGTATCTTTTCCTAAAGTATTGAACTTGCCCCCGGTATTAAACGAAAGGCTGAAAAAATCTTCACCAGTCTGCTCTTTTGTACCTATGTCGATATGTGCACCTGAATAATCAGCAAACGAATTGGCCTCATAGACTTTACTTACGGTAATATTCTTCACGGTAGAAGACGGGAACAAGTCAAGCGGTATCAACTTATGGTCAGGATTGGGAGAAGCAATAGGCAACCCGTTCAATGTCGTCGTGCTGTAACGGTCACCCAGTCCGCGTACAATGATTTGTCCAGCCGAAGCAACCGACACACCGGTAATCTTCTTTACGCCTTCTTCTACATTGGAAATTCCCTTTGTACTCATTTCCTTCGCCCCGATATTTTCGATAGCTACACTCGACTTCTGACGCTCCATCATCAACGAACGTTCATTCTCCAGATTCTTCCTGGCTACCACCGTAACCTCATCAAGCTGCTGATTATCGGGAGCAAGTGCTATAACCAGGTCATCCTTCTGTCCTTTTTCTACAACAATTTCCTGTGCCTTATACGAAACATACTGTACAGTCAGCGTACATGTTTTACCTTTGATATCTTTAATTTCGAACCGTCCGTCGATATCAGTAATAACTCCTGTCGTGGTTCCACCTACTTGAACAGTTGCTCCGATAAGCGGCTCTTTCGTTGAGTTATCAACAACCACACCTTTTAAAGTAAAAGCCTGGGCACTGACACTTAGAATCATCGCCGAAGCTGTAAGAAACATCTTGTTAGTTTTAATCATCCTTCGCCACTAATTTTTTCTGATGCAAAAATAGAGCGGTGATATTTCGTGCCGATTGCATCCTTTTGATGATTTACTTACAAGCCGGTTACGTTTATGTTACTGAAATGTCCCGATGGATGAAGATTACAATCTGAAGCTCAAAATAAATTCATAGCGAGAAGTCAATATTGAGAAAAAACACCAAAAGGATTGGTGAAGAGCCTGATTTCGTCTTTAAAAGTTAAACTTTTATCATAACACGATAAATACTTAGCTGTTTTTCTATATCTTTGCAACAAATTTAATTATATATGACAGGACAATCAATAAATCGTATAAGGGTTGCTTTGGCAGAACAGAATAAAACAAACCGTTGGCTAGCCGAACAAATGGGTAAATCTGAAATAACGATAAGTAGGTGGGTGCAAAACAAGACACAACCATCGTTAGAACAATTACTACAAGTTGCAAAGTTTTTATCAGTAAGTCCTAAAGATTTGATAAATGAAGTTGATATTGACTTAACCGATTTTAGAGTTAAGTTGTAAAATGTTGATAGTTAGAACTTATTACAATAATAACATGTTTAAATATATTGATAATAGAGATAGAACATTCTTATTTGGAGCATATCGTGGAGAAAAGTCTCATTTGGAATGGATATTAGGAGAGAATCCTCAAAGATACGAGAAATTATATAATATTCGTTTCAATCAAGATTTATTTTCTCAACGAAGAGGTGGGGTTATTGCAGATAGTTTACCCGACTACATACTTATTTATAACACTCAAAATCCGCAAAATGAATATCATCTTTTTCCATGCGTTAATTCTTCAATAAAGAATCAAAGTGATATGGAAAAATTGTCTTATCCCTGTCCAAATGGAACTTATGTCGTGTTTTCTTTGGGGGAAGAACTTCTTTCAGAACCACTTAACATACAAAAACTTATTCAGCAACAACTTTCTTTGGACAAAACAAGAATCCCATTTGCTCCTAAAATACTAAAAGGAGAAGACATAGCTAATGCAGTGGATAATTCCCTCATGCCACCAGCACTTGCTATTTGTACACCAAAGAAAGTGCTACGTTTTATTGATCTTTTTGCAGGTATTGGTGGAATAAGGTACGGACTTGAGCAAGCGGCAAGAGACAAAGGTATGAATCCTGTATGTGTAATGACATCAGAAATCAAGCCATATGCTGTAAGTGTACTTCGTGAAAACCATCCCACAGAAACAATAATGGGAGATATCACTAAGATTGAAACGAAAAACATTCCTGATTTCGATATTTTATGTGCAGGATTTCCTTGTCAAGCTTTTAGCTCCGCTGGAAAACGTCAAGGGTTTGCGGACACAAGAGGCACTTTGTTTTTTGAAGTAGAACGTATTTTACGGGATAAACACCCTAAAGGATTTATTCTGGAAAATGTAGAGGGACTTGTAAATCATGATAATGGAAAAACATTACAAGTGATTATAGATAAACTAACAACGTTAAACTATAAATTTGATTTTCGTGTTCTGAATTCAAAATATTTTGGTGTTCCACAAGAACGAAAAAGAATCTATATTGTAGGAAGTATATATGATAAACCTAATTTAGACGCTTTCCCAAAAAAGGAAAGTAGATTATTGGGAGATATACTTGAATCAGGCTTACCAACAGTAGATACACCATTTGTCAGGACGTTGCTTAGTCACTTCTCAATAGAACAACTTTATGGTAAATCAATCAAAGACAAAAGAGGAGGAGATTCTAATATTCATAGTTGGGATTTGGAAATCAAAGGTCCGGTGAGTCGTAATCAAAAAAAACTTCTTGATACTATTCTGACGGAACGACGCAAAAAGAAATGGGCTAAAATAATAGGTATAGATTGGATGGATGGTATGCCATTGACTTTAGAACAAATACAATCATTCTATAATGACTCTAATCTTGAAGCAATGCTTGAAGATTTAACACAAAAAGGATACTTAAAATTTGAATATCCGAAAAAGCTTATTCGAGAAAAAAATGCTAAAGGTGTTATCACCACTCGTAGGGATTATGATACTAGTAAACCCAAAGGATATAATATCGTTGCTGGAAAACTGAGCTTTGAAATAAACAAGATTATGTCACCAAATGAAATTGCTCCTACTCTTGTTGCTATGGACATGCAAAAGCTATATGTTGGAGATAATGGAGGGCTTAGACGTTTGACTCTTCGTGAAGGTCTTCGACTTTGTGGCTATCCTGATGACATAAAATTTAATGTTAGCGAGAAAGATGGTTTTGATTTATTAGGAAACACAGTTGTTGTTCCAGTAATAAAAGCCGTAGCAGATAGATTACTTGATACTATAACGATTTAATAAATATATTTATGAAATTAACAGTTGAGGAAATATATGACAGATTGGTCAATGACGATAAGATTTTGACTAAAAAAGGACGCATTACTTTTACATTAGGAGATATAGATATTATCGTAAGGCAACGTGATGTTGTCGGAAATATTATGCAAGAATGGGTAGAAGGTTGGTTAAAGAAAAATGATATTGAGTATGCGTTGAATGACAATACTCAAATGCCTCCGGATTTTTATCTTAATCCTGATAACATGAAAGAAAATCTAATGGAGATAAAAGCTTTCAATTATAAGGCAGGTCCGGGATTTGACATAGCTGATTTTCGAATGTATGAACAAGAAATTGCTCAAAAACCATGGATGCTCGATGTTACTTACCTAATCTTCGGCTATGAAATGTCAGAAGATGGTATTGTAACTATAAAGAAAGTTTGGAAAAATAAAGTCTGGGAGATGTCTAGACCGATGAGTTCAGGTACAAACAAAACAATTTGGCCTATAAATCTTCAAATTAAAAAAGGCACTGTCCATAAAATCAGACCAGCAAAGTGGTATGGGAAGTCCACAAAATTTTCCATATTTGAAAATAAGGAAGATTTCTTGTCTGCTATGGAAGAAACGGTTTATAAAAACAAGGATACTCGTGATGATGGACCTGAATGGCTTTCTACAATGATTGATAATTATGAAAAACATTATGGTGTCAGATTGTCTATTCCAAGATGGAGTGATATTATTAATAAATATGTCAGTAGTATTAAACATAATGGTTAATTATAATGATTTCGGTTGTCATCAGCTGATAGACATAAGATAACTTTAGCGAAATAACACAAGATGGCATATACACATTCAAAAGATTATCTAATAGAATTAGCAAATAATTCACAATTCAACAGTAAAACATAACAAAAACGCTAAAAATCTAAAATAAACACATAGCGAAAAAGTAAATTTGGGTAAAACGTAGCGAATTAGCTG
>ONZU01000508.1_pt1 | contig 35988 bp, 32 predicted proteins | sample 1671161 | NCBI WGS metagenome assembly ONZU01 (sample SAMN06348128, study PRJEB24527) | human gut metagenome | biome: human gut; feature: ankylosing spondylitis patient; material: feces | host: Homo sapiens | place: China | collected 2015-10
GGGCTTGTTAGGGACTTGCACCCGTTAGATAATGCTCATGCCGAGCGTACAACAAGAATGAGCATTAAGGCGCGAAGTGCACCTTAATGCTCATTCCTGTTTATTCGCTAAACTGCAATTTGACAACTAATACCAGTACGCACATCTAAATGCTACTATTGCATTAGCTTTTCAATATCGGCAAACTTCTTGCCACGATTTAGTGCCAAGTACACCTTATAGAGTAAAGGCGCCCATTGCTTTTGTGCTTTTGGTGCCATGCGTTGATAAGTCTCTAATTCAGGTTCAGCAAGTTTGTATAACTCTTGTTGTTCGGCCAAAGCCTTCTTATAAGCACGCGATGTGATATGGTCGGGCAAGTTGATAAGTTTCACCTTATTAACGTAAGATGCACCAATATAATAGTGAGCCTCGGCATAAGTAGAGTCGCAGACTAATGTATGTTGTGCACTCACGATGCAACTATCATATTGTTGCAATTCATAATGAGCTACACATTGCGCCATGTAGGCAGCCGTATAAGTAGAGTCCATTTTAAGCTGCTGTGCCGATAGCAATAAGGTCTGATTAAACAACTTGTTGCGATTGTAAAAGTCGGCCAATCGCGTAAAGAAGAAGGCATCATGAGGATAAGCCTTCCACCCCTCGCACAGTTGACGATGATAAGTAGTTGTATCCGTTTCCGCTTCAGCTGTCAAGGACAAATACTTCATTATGGTGGGGCGAGTGGCAACGGGGGAGAGTGCTAAGCTATCATAGCGCGTCACCTCGCCATATTGTTTTGTGCAAAAAGCACTAATCAAGTAAAAGATAGCGTTCTGTTCGTCGCCTCGTGTAGAGAGATGAGCCGATTGTCCTAACTCTGTATGTGGTAAGTCAAGGCAAGTGCGTAAGTAAGGCATTGCCTCCTTATATTTTTCTTTTTTATAATAATAGCGTGCAGCGGCATTCAAGTTGGGAAAGTATTTCTGCAACTGTTCGCACACCAAGCGCGTTTGCTTAGGCTTTTTACCCTCTTGTTTCTCAAGTTCTCTCTCCAATAAGTTAAGTTGTATAGTCTCGCGAATAATTTCGTTGGTGGTTGAGAAGAAAGCAATCGTATCGTAACTCTTTTTCAAATAGATTTTAGTATTCTCGGCATTGTTCAATCCACGGTTTGCCTCTATGCTGTAAAGGCACAATTTCAAGTTGTTGCGGTACGTAGAGTCGGCACGCAACTTATTAATCTGTTGAATAGCCTCCTTATAATTCTTTGCCTTCAATGCATTCGTAACGGGCTTAAACGCCTTTTGTGCCGAGCAAGGAAGCATAAGCAGTAGCAAAAATGATAAAAGGAGCGATTTCATTGTTAAGTAAAGGTAGTTTTTATAGGGGTGTTCTTATGATTCGGTTTTCAATTTGAAGGTTATGAGGTTATAAAGTTACATTACGTTGATAATCAAGTAAATTAACTTTATAACCTTAAGTAGGTATTCAAAATTAGTTTATATAATCATGTTCAGAATTAGTCGATATGCCTTGGCGCATTCTTTCGCCCAGAAACATAGGTTTCATCGGTCACGTAGCCCGCTACGCTCCCTCTTCAACCTATGTTTCTAAACGAAATACTGCACCAATTCATATCAACTAATTTTGAACACCTACTTACAACCTTCAAACTGAAAACCGATTAGTTACCAGCTTTATTAGCAGCGTCAAGTAAGTCGTCCATTTCTTTCGCTTTGTTCTTCTGACCTAAAGCACTGTAAACCATCTGAAGAGAAGGTGCCCAGCGCTTAGCTTCGTTAGGAGCCAACTCACGAACGCGTTCCATACACTTCAATGCGTTCTCGTAATAGCCCTTTACGTAAGCGACTTCTTTGTCATAAATGGCCTTTTGCTTTTGGTAAGAGCCGTCAGAAGCCTTACCTGTGATGCGACGGTTTGTACCAATGTATTGGAATTTCTTGCCACCATGCGTTTGGTCATAGATATCGTTGATATAAGCCGTTCCCTTATTAAAAAGGGCATCTTTGTAGTTAGGATCGATAGCAAGCGCCTTATCGCAACTTGCAATAGCAGCGGCATAGTCCTTCTTTACATTCAATTCAATAGCACCCTTCATAAACCATGCCAACTTGCTATTGGGATCGTCAGTAACCAGCTTGTTAGCCATTTCGGTTGCTTCAGTTATCTTGTTGCTCTGAATGTAGTAGTAGATGAGGTTCTGCATGAAGCTCTCCTTGCCAGTGCGGTTGTAAGCCTCGATGAGCGTCTTTTGCCAGTTAGCAGAGTCCTTCTTCTCACCATATGCGTTAATCTTGATGAGGTAGAGGTCGTGGAGTCCAACGGTGTCTTTCAACGCAACGTCGCAGCATTCAATCGCCTTGTCCCAATTCTTCAAGTAGAAGTTCTGCAAAGCTAAATTGAAGCGAGCCGTGTTGTAAATCTTGGCCTGAGCCTTGTAGATAGAGTCGCTTTCAGCCTTTGTAAATACGGGTGAAGTACCGGGCAGGTCAACGTACTTTTGGAAGTAGTCAACGCTCTCTTGTTTCTTACCCATAGCGTCCATAAAAGCACCGCAGTTGTAGTAGTAAGTCAACATAGAGTTGATACCCAACTTCGTGCGGAGCGTAACGAATTGGTCAGTCTTCACCTTACCCTTTGCGTTAGGTGTTACGTTATATTTAGCAGCGGTGTTGAATGACTCAATAATTCTGTCAACGTATTTACAGAATGCCAACGTGTCGAAAGGCATGCCGTTAGAGGCGTTGGTCATGGTAGGACTCAAAAACTTGTTTTGCAAGTCAGCGTTTTGCAGATAGAGCAATGCCAACTTATCCATTTTGCCGTCAGCCTTCGCCTTCTCGATGTCGCTTTGGAGTTGAGCCTCAGCATCCTTATAAAGCTGTTGTGATTGCTCGTAAGCCTCCTGAGTGCGTTGTTTCATTAAATTGTCAGCGCGTCTAACCATGTCGTTGGCCTTGTAAGAGCCAATGTGTTGGTCAGACTGAGCAGAAGCCGTTCCCATGCCACCTAAGATAACGGCCAAGCATAGAATTAACTTTTTCATTTGATGTTGTTTTGGTTAGAAATGTAGTGTAACTATGTTGATTTAAAGTTTTTAGGTTATGAGGTTATGAATTAAATTCTATCCCCCATAAACCTAAAGACTCTGTATTTTATTTTTCCACGTTGTCAAAGAGTCCATGAGACGCTTCGTCCGTAGATTGGTCTTCCTCAGCTGTGTTAGTAGCGTCAGTAGCACTCGTTTCGGTTGTAGCCTCAGTGGTGGCTTCACCTTCAGTCGTTACTTCCGTAGCTTCGACCTCTTCATTCTCCTCTTCTTCGTCGGCAGGAACGAGACATACGCTCGAAATAACGTCGTTGCGCTTCTTGAGGTCAATCAGTCGGTTGCCTTGTGTAGCGCGACCTAATACGCTCACACCGCTGATGTGAAGACGAATGGTAATACCGCTCTTATTGATAATCATCAAGTCCTCCTCTTCAGCAACGGCCTTGATAGCTACCACCTTGCCCGTATCTTCCGTGATGTTGAGTGTCTTTACACCCTTACCGCCACGGTTTGTTACACGGTAGTCGCTTACGACAGAACGTTTGCCCTTACCCTTCTCACTCACAACGAGTACGGTCTCCTTCTCAGGGTCGTTGACGCATATCATGCCGATGATTTCGTCCGTGGGGTCGTCCTCATCAAGTCGCATACCGCGTACACCCGTTGCAGTACGGCCCATGGGGCGAACTGCATCTTCGTTAAAGTGAATAGCACGACCATTGCGGTTGGCCATGATAATATCGTCAGAGCCGTTGGTCAGCACAACGCTTACCACCTTGTCGTCCTCACGAATGTTGATAGCGTTCACACCATTCGTGCGTGGACGTGAGTATTCGCTCAAGCAAGTCTTCTTAATAATGCCCTGCTTCGTACAGAACATAACGTAGTGGCTCTGGCAGAAGTCTGCGTCGGCCAACTTGCGAATGTGCAAGCAAGCATTAATGCTGTCGTCAGCATCGATATTGAGCATATTCTGAATAGCGCGTCCCTTTGCGTTCTTAGCTCCTTCGGGCAGTTCGTACACCTTGAGCCAGTAGCAGCGTCCCTTTGCTGTGAAGAAGAGCATCGTGTTGTGCATCGTCGCATGATAGATGTACTCGATAAAGTCAGAGTCACGCGTGCTACCACCCTTCGAACCTACGCCACCGCGACTTTGTGCGCGGAATTCATTAAGCGGTGTGCGCTTGATGTAACCTAAGTGAGAAATGGTGATAACTACCTCATCGTCAGCATAGAAGTCTTCGGGGTTGAACTCCGTAGAAGAAAGGCAGATTTGTGTGCGGCGCTCGTCGCTAAACTTCTCTTTTACTTCGATGAGTTCGTCCTTCATTACTTGACGACAGAGGTCGTCGTCGCTCAAGATTTGTTCGTAGTAAGCAATGCGCTTCTCAATCTCTTCATACTCTTCGTGCAACTTCTCTTGCTGAATGTTGGTGAGCTGAGCCAAACGCATATCAACGATAGCCTTAGTTTGAACGTCATCAAGTCCGAAGCGATTCTTCAAGGCTTCAATCGCCTCTTGTGGATTCTTCGAAGCACGAATTAAGCGTACAACCTCGTCAATGTTGTCAGAAGCAATAATTAAGCCTTCTAAGATGTGGGCACGCTCTTGTGCCTTGCGCAGATCGTATTGTGTACGGCGAATGACTACGTCGTGACGATGTTCGATAAAGTACTTGATGCAGTCCTTCAGCGTAAGCAGTTGCGGACGGCCTGCCTTGTGAGCATGGTCGTGAACCAAAGCAATGCAGTTAACGGCAAAGGAAGTTTGCAAAGCTGTCATCTTGAACAGTTTGTTCAATACGACATTGGCATTGAAGTCGCGTTTTACGTCAATAACAATGCGCATACCGTCCTTATCACTCTCATCGTTTACGTTAGAGATACCGTCAATGCGTTTCTCAGCAGCCAACTGACCGATAAACTTCACCAACTCTTCCTTATTCAGTCCGTAGGGAAGTTCCGATACGACGATGGTGTCGTGCTGAGGCCCCGACTCAATATCAGTCTTTGCACGCATGATGATGCGACCACGCCCCGTCTCGTAAGCATCACGCACACCTTGCATACCCATGATGTAACCACCCGTAGGGAAATCAGGTGCTTTGATATACTGCATCAATTCACTAATTGTGATGTCGGGGTTGTCGATATAGGCCACACAGCCGTCAATCACCTCACCCAAGTTGTGGGTAGGAACGTTTGTAGCCATACCTACTGCAATACCGCTGGCACCATTCACCAAGAAGTTAGGAATGCGTGTTGGCATTACGCTGGGTTCGTCACGTGTATTATCGAAGTTGCGGTCCATATCGACCGTTTCCTTCTCAATGTCTTGCATCATAGCCTCGCCAACGGGTGAGAGGCGCGCCTCAGTGTAACGCATAGCGGCAGCAGAGTCACCATCCATTGAACCGAAGTTACCTTGACCTTCAACCAACGTGTAACGCATATTCCAGGGTTGGGCCAAACGTACCAAAGCGCCATATACTGAGCTATCACCGTGTGGGTGGTACTTACCGAGTACATCACCCACAACGCGGGCTGACTTACGAGTGGGCTTGTTGTGTGTAATGCCCAACTCCATCATATCGAAGAGGATGCGGCGGTGAACGGGCTTGAAGCCATCACGCACATCGGGGAGTGCGCGCGACACGATCACCGACATAGAGTAGTCAATATAAGAAGACTTCATTTCTTCTTCTATATTGACTTTAATAATTCTGTCGTCTGTTATCATTGATTTTAAATTGTGTATTATATATATGCAAAGTTACTACATTTCTTTGTAACGTTGCTTTTTATGGCCTCTAAAAATGCCTTTCTTTTAACTAAACACGTCCGTAAAGGCCCTTTTCGTGCGTTCTAAGCAACTTTAGGGTATTGCTTCGACATAAAAAATCTATAGTCGAAGTGAAACATGAAAGTCCGATAAATTGCAGTTTATCTCACACATCTCTATACGTTTTCATAACCTTTGATTTATCTTTCATGTTTCATTTTTTTGTTTCAACTTATTGAATATCAAACATTTCAAAAACTGAAACATACGACTTTTATGTTTCATTCTTAGTTTCATGTTTCAACCTTAAAAACACTGAGGGAGCGTGAAAGCGCTCCCTCAGTGTTTTTGAATCGCTCCCACAGTGTTTTTAAATCGCTCCCACAGTGTTTTTGTTTTTCTCCCTCAGTGTTTTTAGAATGAAACATTGAAACTAAAAATGAAACATAAAAGTCGTATGTTTCAGCATTCGAAAGCATTGATAATCAATAAGTTGAAACATAAAAATGAAACATGAAAGCAAAAACATCGTAGGTAAAATATACGTAAGGCCAATGCCTATTTAGGACGTTCTGAAACATTTCATAGAAGCTTTCAAACTGCAATTTGTCTGCCTAATTGGGGGGCGCCCCCCAATTAGGCAGATAAAATGCAGTTTTTCAAAAACCTATACTTCATTTGGCACGACATTTGCATCACTTACAAAAAAAGTATAACAAAAAGTATAAAAGAACAACCATGCAAAAGGGTAATATTGGAATTACGACGGAGAACATCTTCCCCGTCATCAAAAAGTTTCTTTATAGCGATCACGAAATCTTCTTACGCGAAATTGTAAGCAACGCTGTTGATGCCACTCAGAAGCTCAAGACACTAGCCATGAAGGGCGATTTCAAAGGCGAGTTGGGCGACTTGACTGTACACGTATCGGTTGACAAGGAGTCCAAGACACTCACTATCAGCGATCGTGGTATCGGTATGACCGCTGAAGAGATTGACAAATACATCAACCAAATTGCCTTCTCTGGCGCTAACGATTTCCTTGAAAAGTACAAAGATGACGCTTCTGCTATCATCGGCCACTTCGGTCTTGGCTTCTACTCAGCCTTTATGGTGGCTGACCGCGTTGACATCATCACTCGTAGCTATCGCGACGATGCGAAGGGCGTAAAATGGACCTGCGATGGTTCTCCCGCCTTCGAGATTGACGACTGCGAAAAGGCCGATCGTGGTACTGACATCGTGCTGCACGTGTCTGACGACTGCGTGGAATTCTTGGAGAAGAATAAGATTCAAGAATTGCTGACAAAGTATTGCCGCTTCTTACCCATAGCCATTGCATTTGGCAAAAAGACGGAATGGAAAGACGGCAAGCAGGTGGACACCGAAGAAGACAATGTCGTCAACGACACTACCCCACTCTGGACAAAGACTCCTTCAACCCTCAAAGACGAAGACTATAAGAAGTTCTATCGCGAACTCTACCCGATGTCTGACGAACCGCTCTTCTGGATTCACCTCAACGTTGACTATCCGTTCAACCTCACAGGTGTACTCTATTTCCCACGCATTAAGAGCAACTTAGACGTTCACCGCAACAAGATTCAGTTGTACTGCAACCAAGTGTTCGTTACTGACCAAGTAGAAAACATCGTGCCTGACTTCTTGACGTTGCTTCACGGTGTAATCGACTCTCCTGATATTCCTTTGAACGTTAGCCGTAGCTACTTACAGAGCGATGCGAACGTTAAGAAGATTTCGTCATATATCACGAAGAAGGTAAGCGACCGCTTGCAGTCTATCTTTAAGTCTGATCGTAAGGACTTTGAGCAGAAGTGGGATGACTTGAAATTGTTCATCAACTATGGCATGCTCTCTGAAGAGGACTTCTACGATAAGGCTAAGAACTATGCCTTGTTGAAAGACGTTGAAGGCAAGTACTTCACTTACGATGAGTATAAGGAGTTGATTAAGGACAATCAGACAGACAAAGACGGCAACCTTATCTACCTCTACGCTACCAACAAGGACGAGCAGTTTAGCTACATCGAAACGGCTAAGGCAAAGGGTTATAGCGTATTGTTGCTCGACGGCCAACTTGACACACCGATGGTGAGCATGTTGGAGCAGAAGTTGGAGAAGTGCCGCTTTAGCCGCGTCGACGGCGACGTTATCGACCGCATCATTCAGAAGGACGATGCTCCAAAGAGTGAGTTGAGCGCTGACGACAATGCATCACTTACGGGTGTATTCACTGCTGAAATGCCGACTATGGACAAGGCACAATTCCATGTAGAGTCTGCTGCTATGGGTGAGAATGGTACTCCTATTCTTATTACGCAAAGCGAATACATGCGCCGTATGAAGGATGCCAGTCGCTATCAGCAAGGTATGTCATTCTATGGCGAAATGCCTGATATGTACAACGTCGTTTTGAATGCAGACCACCGCTTGATTAAAGAGGTGCTCGCTGACATGAAGAGTCAATTGGCTGACAAGTTGCAACCTATTGAGAGTGAACTCAAAGGCTTGCACGCACGCCACACAGCTATTGAACAGAGTCAGAAGGACAAGAAGCCTGAAGAGTTGACCGACGCTGACAAAGAGGACATGAAGAAGTGCAACGACGACATTGCTGCACAAGAGGAGGCTCGCAAGCAGGTTTGGGCTGAATACGGCAAGCAGAACCCCGTCGTACCTCAACTCATCGACTTGGCCTTGTTGCAAAACGGCTTGTTGCGTGGTGAGGCGCTCAGCAAGTTTATCAACCGCTCTGTTGACTTGATTAAGTAATATCTGTTTTACTGATTAATATAAACTCCACCCTTGAATAACTCAAGGATGGAGTTTTTTTGATACCTTTGCAAGATAAGATTCAATAATTCATACGTAAACGGAATGACACAATTTCTACTCAGCCTATTATTTCCTCTCAGTTTATTGTCTTGTCACAATGCTACATCTAAGCAAACAGCGGAAACACGACAACAAGTCTCAACACAACTAAGCACGAGCGAAAAGGTTGATACGACTGACAACATTTTAAGTCATACGATCTACACCCAAGCAGACTCTGCACGCGTGGTTGAACTTCTCAAAATGAAACCTACAGGCAACGACGCACTCTTTTATGCACGAAAGTTGAAAGGAATTCCTTATGTAGCCTCAACACTTGAGGTAGCCGACCCCGAACAGTTGGTTGTCAATCTCCGCGAACTCGATTGTACTACTTTGGTTGAGACGACGCTGGCACTCACACTGACAAAACGTCAGCATAGTGACAGTTTTGCGGACTATTGCCACAATCTGCAACGCCTTCGGTATTGGGACGGACAGATGAATGGCTACCTTTCGCGTCTACACTACTTCTCTTGGTGGTGGCACAACAACAAGGATAAAGGTATCATTAAGGAAGTGACGCTCCCTACAAAGTACACGACTGTTATCAACGTACAAAACAATTATATGTCTGTTCACCCCGACAGATATAAGTTCTTAAAACTTCACCCCGAATGGGTGGATAGCATTGCTCGCATGGAGCAACGCTACAATGGCCCTGACGGACGTTACTTAATGGAACAATATACAAGCCTTTCACAGAAGGAACTTTCGGCCATTCACGATGGTGACCTCATTGCTATCGTCACTACCAAAAAGGGCATTGACTATTCTCACCTTGGCTTTGCCGTATGGGGCAAAGACGGTAAACTGCACTTGCTCAACGCCTCATCTATTCATCACAAAGTGGTAGAAGAACCTAAAACGTTGCGCCAATATCTAAAAGAACACCCCTCATCTATCGGCATCCGGCTGTGGAGAATGTAAAAACCTCTCCCCCTAAGCTCCTCCCCAACTGGGGGAGGGACTTAGGGGGAGAGGTTTTTTCCTACTTTACCCCACGCTCGTTCAGCGCGTCGGCATAGCGTTTGGCGTTGGCCATGTGTTCCTCGTAAGTGGCAGCGAAGTTGTGTGTACCTGAAAAGTCCTCCTTAGCACACATATATATATAGTCATGGTGTGCATAGTTCAGTACGGACTTGATGGCATTCAACGACGGAATGCAAATAGGGCCAATAGGAAGTCCTTCGTATCGATACGTATTATAAGGACTATCAACCGTCAAGTGGTTGTGCATGATACGACGTAGACCAAAATCATGTAAAGCGTATTTTACAGTAGGGTCGGCCTGCAACTTCATGCCTTGATGCAGACGGTTTAAGTACATACCGGCTATCATCGGACGCTCTTGTTCATTGGTGGACTCTTGCTCTACGATAGAAGCTAAGATGTACACTTCGTTGGGAGTTAAACCAGCAGCCTTGGCCTGTGCCTTACGACTGGAAGTCCAAAACGCATCGTATTCTTTCTTCATGCGCTTGAGCAACTTCTGTGGAGTAATGTCCCAATATACTTCGTATGTGTTCGGTATAAAAAGACAAGCCACTGAAGTCTTATTAAAGCCTAACTCCTTCAGTGCTGCTTCGTCATTGAAGGCGCGGTCGAAAGTCAGCGAGTCTGCCCCTAATTGTTGTGCCAAGCGACCTGCTAAGTCGTCAATCGTGTGTACAACGGGGATTACTAACTCTACTACTGCTTGACGACCGCCACGCAGATTGCGCGCCAAGGCAAAAGAGCCTATGCCCTTACCCGTCGTATACTTACCCACATGCACATGCGACCCATACCCCATCAACGTGGCACATATCTTTAAGCCCACCATTTGTCTGGGCTTTGCCGTTTGATTTAACTTTACGTAAACCGAATCAACGGTGTCGTCCTTGTCAATATAGACGTACGATGCCGCCTTGCTTGAACTAAAACTGGCAAAGAACAACCAATAAAAAACTACCAACAACACAATGCCTACGCCCGATGCGGCATAAAGCATCTTTCTTTTTTTCTCGTCCATAATCTATTTCTTTAAGCATTCGACGGAATGCCTTTTTGAACATTTTGGCAACAAAAATACTGCTTTTTCGCACAATTGAGTTGTCAAAATAAAAAATAAATATAGTCCGACATAGTATAGCCTTATATTTTTTACTACTTTTGCACAAAACTTAATCTAATGTGCCAATTCAGCCATTAAGAGCATTACAACGAGTTGGCCCTACTAAATACATCTGATGGAAACATATACCGATTTCGTCGATTTAATAGCCGAGAGTCTGAAGACCAATTGGGACCTCGACGCACTGACTGATTACCAAGGTATTACCTTGCAATATAAAGATGTGGCGCGAAAGATTGAAAAGCTTCACATTTTGTTTGAGAATGCGGGTGTGGCAAAAGGAGATAAAATTGCTCTTTGCGGCCGCAACAGTGCCCACTGGGCAACCGCTTTCATAGCCACCCTTACCTACGGTGCTGTAGCAGTACCCATTCTGCACGAGTTTAAAGCGCAACAGGTGCACGACATAGTCAACCACTCTGAAGCCAAGATTCTATTCGTTGGCGATATGGTATGGCCCGAATTAGACGCTACGGCCATGCCCCACTTGGAAGGTATCATCAACATTCCCTATTACTCGCTCCTCCTCTCACGCAGCGAATTGCTTACCAATGCACGCGAACGCTTGAATGAACTCTTTGGTAAGAAGTATCCGAAATACTTCCGCAAAGAACACATTAGCTATCCCCACACCCCCGACCCCAATGCACTGGCCATGATTAACTATACCAGTGGTACGACGTCTAACTCTAAGGGCGTAATGATTCCCTTCCGTGCCTTGTGGTCAAACTATCAATTCGCTATCGAGGTGTTAGGCCACCAAGTGAAGAAGGGTGACCACATCATTTCAATGTTACCTTTGGCTCACATGTATGGAATGGCGTTTGAGTTCATTTTCGAATTCTTACATGGTTGTCACGTGTTCTACCTCACACGCATTCCTTCGCCCAAGATTGTGCTCAAAGCCTTTGGCGAGATAAAGCCGACGATTATCATCTCTGTACCTTTGATTATCGAGAAGATTATCAAGAAGAACGTATTGCCTAAATTGCAAACGCCCAGTATGAAGGTTCTCTTAAAGTTGCCTTTCATCAGCGGACGCATTCTTGACAAAGTACGTGAAGGACTTATCTCTGCCTTCGGTGGCAACTTCTATGAAATCATCGTGGGCGGTGCTGCCTTCAATAGCGAGGTGGAAGACTTGCTCAATAAGATACATTTCCCCTACACGGTAGGTTATGGTGCTACCGAATGTGCACCTATCATTGCATACGAAGATTGGCAGAAGTTCCACAAGGGTTCGTGTGGTAAGGCTGCGCCACGCATGGAAATTAAGATAGACAGCGACGACCCACAACACACCGTTGGCGAAATTCTTACACGTGGCGACAACGTGATGTTAGGTTACTACAAGAATGACGAAGCTACACACACCACACTCGTTGACGGTTGGTACCACACGGGCGACCTTGGTGTGATAGACGCAGAGGGCAACCTTTACATTCGTGGCCGTAGCAAAAATATGCTATTGGGTGCTTCAGGCCAAAACATCTATCCTGAAGAGATTGAAGACAAGATCAACACGCTACCCTACGTTAACGAAAGCATCGTAGTACAACGTGGCGAGAAGTTGGTGGCGCTTATCTACCCCGACTACGACGAGGCCAAGCGCGACGGACTCAACGAGAATGGTCTCCGCGCTGCCATGGAGCAAAACCGCAAGGACATTAACACCATGGTGGCTTCATACGAGCGTATCTCAGCCATCGAAATCTACGAAACGGAATTCGAAAAGACACCTAAGCGTAGCATCAAGCGCTTCTTGTATAAATAAGAAGTCATAAATACAACAAATGGGGGCTGGCCTATGGCTAGCCCCCATTTGTTGTGTCTATGACAATGTGATAGTTAATTTCTCATTGTAAGCATCTCATATATATTCTAACAAACTCATATAGAAATACAATGGAATTGAGTGAATTACCGCTAAACTAAAGAATTAGTGGCTTCGGAGACACCAATACCTCCTCTCTTTTCCTGCTTCTTACTGCCACGGCTTTTTAGGACACGGGGGCGTTCATGTGGCGCGCTTGGCATCCTCGCTGCATGTGTTCAGTGTCTCCTATTCTAATGGACAGAAAAAGTGATGAGTGGAAGAAACTTCGCAAAATGCCTAAAGAAGAATACAAGGCTTACCAATCTCCCAACCTTGTACAAAACGTGCCAGATAAGTTCTCTAAATGGTGCGAGCGCAATGCTAAGAAATTGGACTTGGCGCGCAAGAACGGAAAGCTGCCTTACTTCGTGAGGGATAATATGAAGGCTGTTGGAAAGTTCGTAGGCTGGAATGAGGACTCCACTCTGGCAAAAGAGATAACTGAAGTATGCAAGATGGCGCGCGCATCTGGCAAAGAAGTTCAAAGTACAGCGGAATCTATTGCACAAAAGTACGGAGCTAAATGTACACCGATAAACTTTAAGAGCGAGGAATCTATAAGGAGAAAAGTCCTCTTGGGAAGACAAGAAGTTCCTATGTTTTCGCCAAAGAATTTGAAAGATACAGTACGAACAACAATAGTTGCTGACAATAAGGATATTGATTTTATAATCAGCGACTTGGTTAAACATAAATCTTTTGTTCGACTAAAGGAACAGAAAACATCATTAGGCTATGTTGGTAATATAGTCAATCTAATAACAAATAATGGTCTTATAGCTGAAATTCAAGTAATCACGCCTTATATGATTTATGCTAAAGAGCCTCCCAAAATTGCAAAGCAACTTTTGGGAGAAAGTATGTGGAATAAGATAACGCAAAAAACAAAATTAGAAGGTGGACTCGGACATAAATTTTATGAACAATGGAGATTGTTAAATCCGAAAAGTAAAGAAGCTATCGAAATAGCAAAGAAAAGTGTTGAATACTATAGACACTTTAAGAATTAGCTAATTTCCGATATTTACCAGTACGCGGATTCCAATCCCAAGTTATACCGAAATTGTCATACTCTTCTTTTGTGATTGGTTCAAGAAAATTCTCCATACTGAAACTTGGAATACCCCATGCTTCTCTTTCATCTTTACCAGCCTTACGTTCTATAAGGTATTCAATATGTTTTATATAACGTTGGCCATTGTCATCTTCACGTACAACGGCATCAGCTTCATAATTTGAGAAATATTTCATACAGAAAAAATAAATAAAAGATACCCATGGTCAGCCACTCGCATCCCACTGTCTTGTTTCATACACCATTCCGTCAAAGGAAAAGCCTTGTCCGCTGTTAGGTATCTTGTCATGTTAATGCAAAGTTATAAATTAAAATTATATGTAGAAGTTTCACGCATCAATTTTCCAAAGATATTGAATATCCCCACCGCCTAAAGTAAGCGTGATGTCAGGCTCGGCCATTAAAACACATTTCTTGAATGAGAAATAATACAGCGACTTTGGCTTAAGCTCGCCACTGATTATCTTCAATTCGCATGATGACTTCATGAATGATTCCCCCGTTACTAAATCAAATCTGAGCAGGTCTTTCAAAAATTCTTTTGCTTTCATGTCGTTTTTAATCTATAAAGTCATTGAACGTTTCTTGTCGCAAATAAAGCCTTTCCAAAAGTCATATTCATAGATAAGGAACATGTGGTATCCAGCATTACGAAGAGCCTTAAAGGCTGCTTTCATTTCTTCTCCATTAAATCGGATATTATTGTCACTGTCAAATGCTTCGTGGTCGCCAAATCCGTAGGCCTTACCACTTCGTTTATGAACTCTAACGTATAGAGTTTTACGACTGGTAAAGTGCCAAGTCCGACTATAATAAAAGGTGGAGATTTGATAGGCAAAGCAGAAAAGCAAATGAAATCTGTTGGCCGTTATCATGTTGGTATAAATTACAATGCAATCGAAGGTCACATTATAACGGCAGAAAAAACAACAGATGGAATGCTATATTTGTATGATGCACAAAGTGGAAACTTTATAAATATAGATGAATTTAGAGAAGCAGAATCGTTCGAAATTCTTAAGGTTGACAAGCTTCTAATAAATAAAGACATTCTAAAAAAAATTCAAAGATTGTTTAGTGATATTTCTTGGTGTAAAGCCCATAAAATATCATCTCTTTCTTCTAAATTAATAACAATCCCATTGCAATCTATTCTTACATATTGAGGTAAACCTACTTTTTTCCCTATCAAAGAATATTTTATCAAATGAAAGTATCTCCACCCGTTACGTTCTCCTGCATAACGGATTGTATCGTACCCGAGTTCTTTAGCCTTATCTTAAGGCTATCTGATAGTAATCAATCTTGCTCATAATAATTTTGTTTTGCCGCAAAGTTATTGAAAAATTGCATTCCTTGCAAATGCGACAGGCGTTGCAAGGAATGCGTTTGTATGTTCTCTGGACAAGTCTAACTGCACTCGCTCAGTTTCAACCCTTTATACACATAGCCACATTTGCCACAGGTCTTCGAGCTTGGGGCGAAGCGGTCTATCTTTATGAGGTTCACACTGTACCAACGACACTTATATTCAAGCAGGGTGAGAGAAGCGAGCACATGGAATATGTAGAAGAAATCGCAATGTCATACTTTCCACCTTTTACAAAGTTTGATACCACATGGCCCATATCTTCATTATAATCCAACAAATTAAACGGCTTCTTATTATTAAAAAAACTGTGATGCCACAGAACTCCATGTAGAGTGCCACCGCCCACTCAATCTACTTCATGGTATTTGCTCAAAGCTGATAATAATATGGTACGGAGTTCCTGACCAGTTATATTGATGTCACGTGGGTTGTTATTTGAATATGTAAACTATTCGCATAATTCTTTAGATACATTTATAATGTAATAAAAGGTCTTTATATTTAGTACAGTAAGTAAAACTAATGCAGCAAAAGTTCCAACTATCCATGCTAATCTCTTTATTAAGTTTTCTTTCATGAAAATTTTGATAAAGCCATAATGCTTATCTTTTTTCCAAAAGAAATATTCGCTTAACCAACTGGATAATAATATAATGAGAACAATTAAAAACATTAATCCTACACCAGTACTATATAATCGTATTAAAGGATTACCTACAATAATTGCTACAACATTTAATAATAAAGATATTGGCAGGAAAAAAAATGCTATTGAAATTTTTTGTTCTTGATAATAAGACCTATAAAGTGATATTGGACTTTCATACGGAGACCAACCATTAGAAAACTTACGTCTTTTCATGTATTCCTTCTCACCAATTTTTCTAATTAGCATCTTCTTTATAACACAATTGCTGTAGATTGGACGATAAAGCAACCAATATACAAGAAAATTAAACATATAACATAAAGCAGCACCTATGTCAAATATTGAAAATAAAATTCTATTTACAAACCTATCAATATTACTAGTCATTATAGTTTTTTTAAGTAGACATTCGAAATCAGTTTATATCAAAAGTACTCTATTTGATACTGTTTGTACCTTTATTCGAGTGAACATAGCGGGCTATGCAATCGAGGGAAAGGGAACAAGATGCGCCCAAGAGAGTACTCTTGATATAAACTTATTGAGAATAAGTTAAATATAAACTAATTTTGAATATCTATTTAATTGGTTATTCAATTGCAATTTCTACGAGGAAAGAGCCTACAGCTTCTCCACCAACTGCGCCAATTATCCCTCCTATAACACCACCTATCGCAGGTCCTGCGGGGCCTGCCCAAACTCCTACAGCTGAACCAAACTTTACACCAAGTTCAGCAAAAGCCAATCTACCCAACCAAGCACCAGCCTCACCCCCAACACTTGTTGCAAGTTTTTTATTCCCATCCTCCAAACCTTCATCATAATATGTAGCACCAATATCATAAACCTTAAGAGCTATATCTATTTTTCCTACATATGTTGTAATAAGTTTTCCGATACCATTAACAGAGGTAGTTCCTATATATTGGTTTCCACAAAAGACACGCCCAGACTTTGTTTCAAAGTAGAATTTGCCATTGCTACCATAATTGATTTTTTTAGGATTATGCTCTAATGCATCCCCAGCCGTGTTTACAGCACCTACTACATCTGAAACAGTTTCGTTAACACATGGTGAACTAACCGACGACTCACTTGTTCCAAATGGATAACTATCGGATCCATAATAATTATTGCAAAATTCCTTATAGAAATCACTATTGAAGTCGAAGATAAAGTCTTCTTCACTAGCTGAATTATACGCAATGACTTCTGCTTCGCCTAGCCAATAGCTTACTAAGCCATCTTTGTCTTCTACATATCCGCCCCTAAATTTGCCTTTGTCGATTAAAGAGAGTGCTTCGTCCTCAGAATAAGGGGTATCTTTCGTCCCTTTAACGCCACTATTCGCTGCTCTTGAAGATGTCTGTGCCTTGCGTATTTGAGGCAAGTCGTTTAAAGTTAGTTTTTTTCTGTCCATTTTTTTATTAAAGATTTCATATTTATATTCGATCTATTACCAAATAACATTCGTGACAAAAATACAAATAAATATGAGAATATTACATTATTTGAGGAAAGGAAACTTTCTCAAATAAAGAATTCCTTAGTACTTACTCCCCCTCAAGTATTTCTGATAGACGCTATGTATACTTGCAAGCCTTTTATTGCAAGAGTAGAATAACCTGTTTTGAAACATTGGTTGACGTTGTATGATGTCTGAATACCCAAAGTCTTTTTGAGTTGAAATTGGTGGATACATCACTTGAGGACTATCTGCTATATGAGATAACACGCCATCAGCTGTATCTCCTTCCTTAAAGTCATAGTTCAAAATCTTAGAAAAGATGGGAGCGAATAGAACTACAAACTGGGTACACCAGAACCAGTCAACACAACTTCTATTTGTAGCTACTGGAACTACATTACCAATTATTGATGTCACGTGGGTTGTTATTTGAATATGTAAGCTATTCGCATCTTAATTTGCTCCTATAATATAGCCCAATAATCTAAAATCTATCACAGTTAGTAAGACTAATGCGACAAGTGTTCCAATTATCCAGACAAGTCTCTTTATAAAGTTTTCCTTCAAGAAAATTTTGACATATTCATAATGTCTATCTTTTTTCCAAAAGAGAAATTCGCCCAACCAACTAGATAATAGTACTATTAGAACAGCTAAGAACATTAATCCTACTTCAATATTATATAATCGCCTTAAAGGATTCCCTACAATTAATGTTACTACATTTAAGAATAAAGATATTGGCAAGAAAAGAAACCATGTTGATATTTTATGCTCTTGCCAATAAACCCTATAAAATGCTTCTGGGCTCTTATATGGAGACCAATCTTCATACCACTTTACGAGAGAGTCATAATTTTCTCCAAAACTTTTTTTAATCCTTTTCTGTATAAATGGTATACTATTATATGGACGCCAAATAGCCCTATATACGAACCAACTAATTAAGCAGTATAAAGGAGCAGCTAAATCAAATATAGAAAACAAGACTCGATTTGCCAACCAATCAATTTTGTTAATCATAGTAAAATTTTCTCTTAAGATGTGTTCTTATTATTCGGATTTCATTTTGAAATTATGTGGTTATAAAGCTATATCACGTTGGTAATCAACTAATATAATTTTATAAGTAGGTATTCAAAATAATTTTAGATTTTATGTTCTGCATTATTTTAATATCCAAAGCTCTCTCTCTGGCACTTCTTGTTCCTTTGTTCTCAGTCACATAACCCGTTATGCCCCCCTCCGACTTCCCCGTTATCGGGAGAGAACAATTTCACACAAAAAACTGCATCCCGATAGAGCACTTTGGATATTTAAAGGGGTGTTCTAAAAATTCTGGCGCGTTGATTTGTGCCCTATCGGAAGTGTATTTTTGAAAGCAAACGAAGGAGCATAGCGGGCTATGTGACTGAGTTTGCTTTCAAAAAGGCACTTTCGAGAGGGTGCAAATCAACCGACAGAATTAGAACATTCTAAAAAACAGAATTTTTAGAACGCCCCTAAAATAAATTTGAGCACCTACTTAGTAATGTTCAAAAAATAACTTCCGCAGAAAATCTGCGATCAAGAGCATTTGATGATTTGGCAATTGAGCTAAATATAAACTGCAACAGAAAAATTGCGGAAGTTATTTTTTAAACATTACTTATATTCGATCTATGACCAAACAATATTCACAACAAAAATACAAATAAATATGAGAATATTACATTATTTGAGGAAAGGAAACTTTCTCAAATAAAGAATTCCTTAGTACTTACTCCCCCTCAAGTATTTCTGATAGACGCTATGTATACTTGCAAGCCTTTTATTGCAAGAGTAGAATAACCTGTTTTGAAACATTGGTTGACGTTGTATGATGTCTGAATACCCAAAGTCTTTTTGAGTTGAAATTGGTGGATACATCACTTGAGGACTATCTGCTATATGAGATAACACGCCATCAGCTGTATCTCCTTCCTTAAAGTCATAGTTCAAAATCTTAGAAAAGATGGGAGCGAATAGAACTACAAACTGGGTACACCAGAACCAGTCAACACAACTTCTATTTGTATCTACTGGAACAGCATTACCAAATCCACCTATGCCTCCATTTAGCAATTCTGCACCTTGTGCGTAAGCCTCTGCTATATTTGATAATAGATAATCAACACTATAATATTGCGTAAATTCATGATCGTCTTCGCATAATACGATAATGTCTTCATTTTGCTTTTGAGCCATAGCAACTGCTTTACAAATGCTTTCCCATAATCCAATAGCACCAATATCATGCTTAATTGCTGTAATATGTGTAACCTTAAATTCGGGCTTATCCTCAAATTGGTGTTGCAAATGAGCTAAGCGATCAGGGCGAGATTTCAAATTAAAAGCATATACTGGAATATAGAAACTATCTGCTTCTGCACCCTTTTCATTTTCTACCTTTTCGATTATGCCATAGTTATTTTCCACTCTTTTTATCTGTTTGTCTCGAACGACATTATCCATAATAGTATTCATTGATTTTGTCCAAATATCCCAATTTAATCTTGTGTCATATTCGTTGCGTGATGTCAGTCGTAAAGTTCTATATTTTTCCTTGTCTTGAAAGATTGTCTTGATTTTCTCGGCATAATCTGAGGCTGACGCATGAGAAGATAGCAAATAGCCATTTAACCCCTCACGAATAGGTTGGCTCACGCCGCCTACATTAGGAGCTAAACTTGGTATACCATAGGCTGAGGCCTCACAAAAGACAATGCCATAGGCATCAAATTCTGTAGGAAGTATCAAGAAATGGCTTTCCCGCATAATTTTATCATAGAGAAGCAAATCGTCCGCATTCGATTTGTCCAACCAAGGAAATACCTTCACATCTGAATCCTCAACCTTATAAGGAGGTTCACAACCAATTATTGTAAGTTCGCAAGGGAAGCCTTGAGCTTTTAATAAAGAATAAGTGGCTAAAGCTTTGTTACCACCTTTCTTTACCCAATTCCGACCTATAAAAACTAATTTGCAAATATCACTCTCAAACTCATCAACTTTTACCCCTACTGGCGTTGGTATATTTGCACCAAAATCGAGAATATGAATTTTGTTTTCTTCTATGTTATAATCAGCCATAGCTGCGTCTTTTGCAAACGATGACGGATAGATTATAGCATCAGCTAATTGCAAAAAGTCTTTTTCTATTTGCATGGCTTGTTCTTTTAACTCATCTGGAGCACGCTTTAAATAGGTAGTGCAGAGGTTGTAAGTGAGGTCACTAAACGCTATGAGTGGAATATCTATATCAAGAAACGAGCACATGGAATATGTAGAAGAAATCGCAATGTCATACTTCCCATCTTTTACAAAGTTTGATACCACATGGCCTATATCTTCATTATAATCCAACAAATTAAACGGCTTCTTATTATTTAAAAAACGGTGATGCCACAAAGCTCCATGTAGAGTGCCACCACCCACCCAATCTACTTCATGGTATTTGCTCAAAGCTGATATAATATGGTAAGGAGTGCCTGACCAATTATTGATGTCACGTGGGTTGTTATTTGAAATGTAAGCTATTCGCATAATTATTTAGATGCATTTATAATGTAACAAAAGGTCCTTATATTTAGTACTGTAAGTAAAACTAATGCAGCAAAAGTTCCGACTATCCATGCAAATCTCTTTATTATATGTTCTTTCTTAAAAGAAGGAAAGAATGTAAGGTATCTGTCTTCATTCCAAAAGAAATAATTATTTAAAAAGAAAGAAATCAGAAATACCGAAATAAATAAAACTATGAATACAGGACTTTTGGTATACAACCGCTTTAAGGGGTTACTTATTATGATTGTTACGCCATTTAACACCGCAAAAATAGGAAGGACAAAAATGAAGATGGAAAGTCCATTATAGATAAAAGCCGATTTTGGTATTTTAAATTTATTACTTAAAGATTTGTAATCCGTAACTCCTTCACGCTCATTTATCCTTTTTCTTATGAACGGAATGCTATATAAGGGGCGACCAAACGTCCAACCGACAAACCAATAAACAAGTTGATTTGAAAAAGTCCAAACTTCATATATGGCATATAATATTCTATTAAGGAATAACGCGATTTTGTTATTTTGAAGCCTTTTCATATTTTGTAATGTGTAAAAATAACTTCAGCAAGTTTCTGTATTCAGCCTGCCTTTGTAATAAATATTGCAGAAATCCTTGTAGAAATCACTATTAAAGTCAAAGATAAAGTCTTCTTCACTGGCTGAATTATACGCAATGACTTCTGCTTCGCCCAACCAATAACTTACTAAGCCATCTTTGCTTTCTACATATCCACCCTTAAATTTGCCTTTGTCGATTAAAGAGAGTACTTCGTCCTCAGAGAAAGGATTATCTTTCGTCCCTTTAACGCCACTATTCGCTGCTCTTGAAGATGTTTGTTTCTTGCGTATTTGAGGCAAGTCGTTTAAAGTTAATTTTTTCTATCCATTTTTTTATTATTAAAGATTTCATATTTATGTCCGATCTATAACCAAACAACGTTCGTGACAAAAATACAAATAAATATGAGAATATTACATTTTAGAGGAATGGAAACTTCCTCAAATAAAGAACTATTTAGTTCTATTTATCGGTCGTACATAACGCGTTCGTGCGCCCATCTGTTCTATAAATTACAGCTTATCTCTTTCCAAATGTGGCTTTACAACAACAATAGCGCTCGTACCATTGTTCCTTTTCGGGCATATCAATCGGAGCGTAATCATCAATGATACAACTTGTATAAAGGTCATCAGCCATGGAAAGAATAATAGGAGCTAACTCAAGCGTTTGCTCTAAATCTATTCCGCGCGGACAACATAAGTTGAGCCGCTTAATGACCTCGTAACCATAAATAGCTCCCATGATGTTGCCACAAATGGCTCCTGTAGAGTCACTATCACCATCATGATTGACGGCGGCAAGGATAGCCTCTTCTATGTTGTCAACGTGACGAACTACACAATAGACGGCAATAGCCCACGCCTCTTCACCCGTCCAACCTTCACCTAATCGACGAATGTTTTCAGCATCGCTTTCATCGTTGAGGGCTAACACGACGGCCTCTCTTGTCAGTTTGGATAGATAAGCCGTTTCACGACGATAGTTACCAAAGTTGAGAAGTGCATGTGTACTATCAAGAACCATGTCTGCAATAGAAGCCCTTACTACTTTTTCATTCTTCTGAATTATTTGAAAAAGGAGGTGAGTTAGCATGGCTGCAGGCAAGAAGCCTAAAGGGTGCTTATGAGTAATGGCTGCTATTTCAGCACCAGCCTTGTCCATTTCAGCCTCACCATAAAAGCGCTTATTACGACTCCAATATCCGGCACACAATAGCGCCATCGGGGCAACGCGCATAATACCTCCACAACCCTTACTATAGTTCTTTACCTCTCGATGATGAAGCAATGCTTCACAAGCTGACAGACAGGTATTACCTGGCGCACGAAGGCTATTCAATTCAGGCAGAGAGTGAAGCCACGTGTGTGGTTGGAATTTAACGTCTGCGCCACCACCTTGTGTGTAATACCAATCCAAATAAGCGAAACGAACGTATGACTCGGGTGGACCCGCAACACCATGCGTGTATCCGCGCGTAACACCAAATAAAAGTCCGTTGGCCGTAAAGAGCGTCATCTGCGTATCATCACTAATCAATGCCTTGCCTTGGCGATCAAGACTAAACGTGGTGATGCCGCGACGACCGTACTGCGACAAGATGCTATTGCGACTCATAAACTCTATGGGATAGCCCAAGGCATCACCTATCGCGCCTCCGATGAGTGAACCTCGAATGCGGTCGCGCGTTTGAGCCTTGATAGTCTCAGTCGTTATCGAACTATGACGTTCTGTGCGCTTTTCTCGTAAAAGGGCTGACTGCCTTTGCACCAAGAAATGTTCAAATCGGTCGTTAATATCGAGCAACTCTGCAGTAAGCAAAGCACGACATTTCCTTACGAGTTCTGACGAGAAGGTCTCTTTGCTGCAGAGAGTATTAAATCGTTCAGCATCAGCAATAGCCGCCGTCATCGCACCAATCGTATCAGAATCACCACCCATCGATATCGCTAAACGCAAAGCGTACTCCGCAGAAGAATCTTCACCTTCTAAATAGGCTTGAATGGCAATAGGCACACTGCCCTGACAAGTCACGTCAAACGTGTATTGCGAACGAAGATCTGCCAAACGGAAGTGTAAGTTATATTTTATATAGTCTGATATGAAACGACGAATAATGACATCGCTCTTACCATACTTTTTGAGAAAGACACAGGCGGCAATGGCCTGCGCTCCTTTGATGCCCTCGGGGTGGTTGTGCGTAACGGAGGCCGTAATGCGAGCCAACTCTAATGCTTCCTTGAGCGTTCTAGCATATAAACCTACGGGACTTACTCTCATGCCCGAACCATTGCCATAGCTATGGTAAGCTTGGGCATTTTCACTCCATATCCACTGTTTAAAACTGCGACCGTAACCTGCGTCCGGATATTGACGACCCAAACGCTGCATACAAGCGACTAAGGTTTCGGGGCGATGCAGTGCATCTTGCATCAACCATTCTGCCACGGCAAGTGTCATCACTGTATCGTCAGTAAAGCGACTGTCTAAAGGCACAAGTTCAAAATTCGTGGTCTTAATGTTGTGCCATTCGCGGGTACTGCCCACAATGTCACCAATAATTGCTCCTAACATGGTACTTAAGATTTTAAGTAGGTGTTCAAAATTCTAATCTAAACCCTTTTTGCTTCAATTCGTTATACTTGGCTTTGTTGAAGCGGAAGAGGATGGCTTCTTTCTTTTTAGAAGGATTCACCTTCTCGTTCGTTGCGTCAAGCATTTCGAGCCGTTTCATTTTATTGTAAAAGTTGCGGCGGTCAAAGTGAACGTCTAATATTGCCTCGTAAAGGTTTTGCAACTCTTTGATTGTAAACGCTTCAGGCAATAGTTCAAAACCGATGGGTTCGAAATGGATTTGCTGGCGCAAGGCCTTTTGCGCCTTACGAAGTATTTGGTCGTGGTCAAAAGCCAATTGAGGCACCTCATCAAGTGTGAACCAACGAGCATCGTCAGCATCGTCCCCCCCGGCAACTTCTTGCATTCTTACCAAAGCATAATAAGCAATCGTGATGACGCGTTCACGTGGGTCACGCTCTGGAGCGGTGAAGGTGTGAAACTGACGAATATACGCTCCTTTAAGCCCCGTCTCTTCTTGCAACTCACGCAAAGCTCCCTCTTCTGCACTCTCGTCCATGTTCATAAAGCCACCTGGGAAAGCCCAACGTCCTTTATAAGGTTCTACACCGCGCTTTACTAATAGCACACTCAGTTTCGTACCGTCAAAACCAAATATTACGCAGTCTGTCGTCACACTTGGGTGAGGATATTTATAGCAATATTTCAGTTCTTCATTTGTAAGTTTATTCTCTTCCATTTTCTTGTTGTGTTATTTTTACACCACAAAAGTAAAGACTTAATCTTAAGCTACCAAACCTTTTTGCGTATTTTTTACACAAGAGAAGATTTCTGGACATTCAACATGTATATTCCGCATAGTAAATCACAGTTAATCACGTACATCGTAACACAAGAAAAGCCCATTTTGCTCTTTTGCCCTTTTGCTAATTTACACTTTAATCGTACATTTGCACAATACAATCGTTGCACACTATAATATACGAGAATGATTCCTTTCTTCAACATACATAAGAATAAGGCTAATGAAACCACTCCTGCGCCTGAAGCAGAAGCCGTAAGTTCGCCAAGTGCTACGCCCACTTCAATGGTGCTACGCTCAGAAAACCTGATTAAGAAGTATGGCAAGCGTACGGTGGTAAATGGCGTTTCGTTTGACGTAAAACAAGGCGAAATCGTGGGATTGCTCGGGCCGAATGGTGCGGGCAAGACGACCTCGTTCTATATGACTACGGGCTTGGTCGTACCTAATGGCGGACGCATCTTTATTGACGACCAAGAAATCACAAAAGACCCTGTCTACAAACGCGCGCAAAAGGGCATTGGCTACTTGGCACAAGAGGCTTCCGTATTCCGCAAGATGAGCGTGGAGGACAACATTGCTTCTGTGCTTGAGCTCACAGGTCGCTCGAAGGAATATCGCCGCGAGAAATTGGAGAGTCTTATCAGCGAGTTCCGCTTACAAAAGGTGCGTAAGAACTTGGGCGATCAACTTTCAGGTGGCGAACGCCGCCGTACTGAAATAGCCCGCTGCTTAGCTATCGACCCTAAGTTTATTATGTTGGACGAACCCTTTGCAGGTGTCGACCCTATCGCCGTTGAAGACATTCAGTACATCGTTTGGAAACTGAAAGACCGCAACATCGGAATCTTGATTACCGACCACAACGTAGAAGAAACGCTCTGCATTACCGACCGTGCCTACTTGCTCTTTGAAGGACGCATCTTGTTCCAAGGAACGCCCGAAGAGTTGGCCGCCAACCAAGTGGTGCGCGACAAGTATCTTACCAATAGCTTTAAGTTGCGCAAGAAGGACTTTCAGACGATGAGCCGCGAAAGGGAATAAACTGCAAACGACTTAAAGTTTAACGTTTTAAAGTTATAAGGTTATAAAGTTAGCCTTGTTGATTATCAACGTGATGTGACTTTACAACCTCATAATCAACAAACTAAAAACAGGTTTATTAGGACACCCCTTAAAAGGGAACGAAGCATCTTAATTGGGGACGACGCGTCCTCGCGTCGGCATTGCCAAGATGGGGCTCAATGCTCCAACTTGGCAATAAAAGTATATTTTCTCCACCCCTCACTTTCTTGATTTATTACATTCTATCTATATGTTACTATCTACCTTATTATCACTTTCACTTGCCGCCACTACGAGCGACACACTGGTGGTTAAAACCGCGCAAATGGAAGGTCCCTACACGCTATACACTCCCTTCGTCACGGATTCGCTCAACATGAAGGGACAAGCCATCGACCCCAACGAAGCGCTCAACAAAAACGCTGCGCTTATCGAAGCTACTCACGTGGCAGCTACTCCGATTGAACAAGGTTTCCACTTCACTGTGGGCGCTGATAGTCTGTCTACCCTACGCGTTGTACGCTTTAACGTTCAAGCTGCTCACTATACCAAAGCTCGCGTCGAGGTGAATGGCCTTAGCCATTACAAACTCTACGTTGACGGTAAGGAGTGTGGTGATAAGCAATTAAAACTTACGCCAGGCCGTGCAGAGTTGGCTTTACTCTTGTTATCAAATAAGGAAAGTAAAGACTCTTTTGACGTAAAGGTAATTGGCGACAATTTAACCGACGTACAAGTCAACGCTACGGGCAAGCGTCCCTTTACCATTGGTCAGCAGACTTGGGGCGACCACTACCGCAGCGTAGCTCTGTCGCCCTCTGGCAAGTACTTAGTCACCATTAGTTATTACACGAAGAAGGACGGCAAAGCACAATATACGACTACCCTTACCGAAGTGGCTACGGGTCGTGAATTGCTCCACCGCAATGAATATGTAGCACTCGATTGGCTCTACAATCGCGATGTACTCTACTATACGCGCCAAAGCGGTACGGGAAAGGAATTGGTACTCTTCACTCCTGCCAATGGCAAGGAGAAGGTAATTGCGGAGCATCTGCCCGATGGCGGATTTAGCCTTTCGCCTAAAGAGGACTATATCATCTTCAATCGAAATGAGGAGGGCAAACCTTCTAAAGACGGATTGAAGCGCATTGAAGAACCCGACGACCGCATGCCGGGTTGGCGCAACCGCAATAGCCTTTGGCGTTACGATCTCAAAACAGGACTCATGCAGCGCCTCACCTTCGGTTCTGCCAGTGTCAGCATGGCAGACATATCGGCCGACGGAAAATACCTATTATTACAATATCAACGCAGCGACGTGAGCAAATTGCCTATGTATCGCACCACCTTTGTGCGCATGAACGCTTACACGGGCGAGGCTGAAACGCTCATGGCCGACACGACGTTTATCAATAGTGCGCGTTTCTCACCCAACGGACAGCAACTGCTCATTTCGGCCTCTCCTGCCGCCTTTGCTGGCATTGGCAGCGAAGTGAAAGAGGGACAGATACCACAAGGTTTTGACTACCGCCTTTACCTCTACGACATTGCTTCGAAGAAGACTACACCCGCGCTACGTCAGTTTACACCCTCGGTGGCTGACTTTATGTGGAACGCAGGCGATGGTCAAATCTATTTTACTGCCGACAATCGCATGGGACGCTCTTTCTTCCGTCTCAATCCCAAGACGCTGCAAGTCGTTAAATATGAATTGCCCGTCACTTACGTGCAGGACTTTTCTCTCGCCACCAACGCAAAGTCTGCTCCTCGCCTGGTATTCTTTGGTCAGACACCACAGCGCGCACGCGATATGTACACCTGTGAACTGAACAAAACAAAGCCAACCACACGACGCATCGGCAGCATCAACTTTGACGAAATATACAAAGACGTGGCCATTGCGCCCAGCACCAGTTGGCAATTCAAGGCTACACGTGGCGACTCTATTGACGGTTTCTACTTGTTGCCTCCCAACTTCGATAGCAGCAAGAAGTATCCAATGATTGTTTACTACTATGGTGGCTGCTCACCCTCGTCTAACTTGTTAGAGTCGTGGTATCCATTCCAAACTTTTGCCAGTCAGGGCTACGTCGTTTACGTGCTCAACCCCAGCGGCACAACGGCCTACGGACAGGAGTTCGCAGCTCGTCATGTCAACACGTGGGGAAAGGAGTCGGGCGACGACATTATACAAGGTGTAAAGGAGTTCTGCAAGGCTCATAGTTTTGTTGATAGTAAACACATTGGTTGTATCGGTGCTTCTTACGGTGGCTTTATGACGGAATACTTACAAACGCAGACTGACATCTTTGCGGCAGCTATCTCTCACGCGGGCATTAGCAACATTACGAGCTATTGGGGCGGCGGCTATTGGGGGTACTCTTACGGCGAAACGGCTCAGTACGGCAGTTTCCCTTGGAATAATCCCGACCTTTATGTGAAGCAATCGCCCTTGTTTAATGCCGACAAGATTCATACCCCCTTGTTACTTCTACATGGCACGGCCGACACCAACGTGCCGACCAACGAGAGCCAACAACTTTACAATGCACTGAAGATATTGGGCCGCGACGTAACTTACGTTCAAGTGGAAGGCGAGAACCACGTCATCACCGACTACAACAAACGCCTTGCTTGGCTCAATGTCATCTACGCTTGGTTTGCTAAGTATCTACAAGGCAACGATGCTTGGTGGAAGGCATTGGACTTATAATAGCGAACTTCGCGTTTTAATGTAATGAGGTTAAGTAGGTCTTCAAAATTAGTTTATAACCTCATAACCTCAAGACTAAGAACAGATTACACCATGTTACTCGACATCACTCTTCGCCTTTTCATCGCCATGCTCCTAGGTGGTAGCATAGGCATTGAGCGCGACTACCGTTCGAAGGAAGCGGGCTTTCGCACGCACTTCTTGGTGGCCTTAGGTAGCGCACTGTTTTGCATCGTTTCACAATACGGCTTTGGCTTCGACTTGAAGGATTCCTCACGTGTGGCAGCACAAGTGGTATCGGGCATTGGCTTCTTAGGTGCTGGCACGATTATCTTCCAAAAGAACGTTGTACGCGGACTCACCACGGCAGCCGGCCTATGGGTGACAGCTGCCATTGGATTGGCTTGCGGCACGGGCATGTTTGCCGCAGCAGCTGTCACTACCATTATGGTTATTCTTGGACTTGAAGTGATTGTTTACTTCATTCCACGCTTTGGCAATACGACGGTCGACATCTCGTTCACCTCCACGTCAAAGGAACAAATCCGCCAATTCATCTCTTTGGCCAAGAAGGAGGGCATGGACATTTATTCTTACGAACTCAAAGAACGATTTGAGAAGGATAAAGAAATCATGTTTGACGTTGCGCTCGAACTGAAAATGCGCCGACGCAAAACGAACACGCAATCTCTACTATCATTTACTGACGTATTCCAAAACGTCACCATTACTGCTATTGAATAAACCTACATACAATGAAAAAGAAAAGCATTCTACTGCTCGCCCTTGCCTGCATCACTATGGGCAATGCGGCTAAAGCTCAAAACAACGAGCACTACTATCTGAAATACAACGACGTAGCAAGCAGTCTCAAACTGCTCCCTGCCCCACCCCAACCGGGCAGTGCTTACTTCAACTATGACGAAGCACAATATAAGTGGGGCAAGATGCAACGCATCACGCCACGTGGCAAGCAGGCCTTCGACGATGCTGACCTCAACGAGATGGGACTATCAAGAGCCTTCTCTGAGGCCTTCGGTATTACTATTTCAAAAGAGAATACGCCTGAGATCTACAAACTCATGACACACATGCAGGAAGACGCTGGCGACCTCGCCACGCGCGAGGCGAAGGGTTACTACACACGTATGCGCCCCTTCCTCTTCTTTAACGAACCGTCACACACGCCCAACGATGAGAAGTGGTTGGCCCCAAATGGTTCTTACCCCTCTGGCCACACTTCGAAGGCATGGGCTGAAGCCTTGGTTTTGGCTGAGATTAATGTTGAACGTCAAAACGAAATTTTAAAGCGTGGTTTTGAAATCGGTCAGAGCCGCGTTATCTGTGGCGTTCACTATCAGAGCGACGTTGACGCAGGTCGCGTAGTAGGCAGTGCGCTCGTAGCTCGTCTTCACGCCAACGATGCCTTCAACGCCCAACTGGCCAAAGCCAAAAAGGAATTTGCCAAACTCATGAAAGAGGGCAAAATCAAAAAGGCTGGAGAGTAGGAAATGTGCAAATGTGAGAATGTGAGAATGTGTAAATATAATAATGACTTAAAAATTTTAACTGCACATTCACAACGCATTTGCACATTTGCACATTCGCACATTTACACATTTACTAAGCATGCAAGGATTTTACACCATATTACTTCTTATCTGTTCTAACATCTTCATGACCTTCGCGTGGTACGGCCACCTAAAGCTACAAGAGACGGGCATTAGCCGCAACTGGCCACTCATTGCCGTTATACTCTTCTCATGGGGAATTGCTCTCTTCGAATACATGTGTCAAGTACCCGCCAACCGCCTTGGCTTTATTGACAACGGAGGACCCTTTAGTCTTATTCAACTCAAAGTAATACAAGAGGTGGTATCACTCATCGTATTTACCGTCGTCGCCACGTTTATGTTTAAAGGTGAAGCTTTTCACTGGAACCACATTGCAGCCTTTGCCTGCTTAGTGGCTGCTGTCTACTTCGTATTTATGAAATAAGCACGCTATGACTGAACAAAAGAAGTTATGCCCTGAATACCAACTCCACCGTCGGCTACAAAAGCAAATGAGAGAGGTTATCAAAGAGTTTTCTCTCATTCAACAAGGCGATCGCATACTTATTGGCCTGTCAGGCGGCAAGGACTCTCTCTCCTTGCTCGATCTTTTAGGAGAGCGTATGGCACACAGCAATCATTACTTCAGCGTTGAAGCCCTCCACGTCAGAATGCGTAACATTCATTATGCCTCTGACGCCAGCTACTTACAAGCACAATGTGATAAGTGGCGCATTCCGTTTCACCTCGTTGAAACGGGGTTTGAACCCGACCGCAACGAAAAGCGCACGCCTTGCTTCTTATGTTCGTGGAATCGTCGAAAGGTGCTCTTCACCGAAGCGCAACGTTTGGGCTGTAACAAAATAGCCTTAGGACATCATCAGGACGACATCTTGCGCACGGCACTGATGAACCTTACGTTTAACGGAACGTTCTCTACCATGCCTGTACGCATCAGTATGCGTAAGTTTGACATGACGATTATTCGCCCTTTAGCACACATGGCCGAGGCCGACCTCAAACGTTGGGCCGAAATACAGGATTACCACCCCGTTGACAAGGTATGTCCCTTTGACGGTGTGTCAAACCGCACTAACATACAACAAGTGACCACTGCGCTCGAAGCGCTCACCCCCAACTATCGCTACAACCTCTGGCATGCGCTACTCAAAGCTGGAGCGTTGGTGGAGTGAATAGATGATGCTTTAACTCAAACTGCAATCTGTCTGCCCTTACGTAACACGTGCTTTCTTACACACGTTACGTAGGGGCAGCCTTGATTGCAGTTGGTTTACTACAATCTCCTTACAAACTAATACCATATTCATGCTTTATCTCGTCCATAACGAAAGTGCTTTCAAGCGAGCCGAGGTGGGGGATGGTGCCTAACACGTTTAGCACAAACTCTTGATAGTACTTCATGTTGGGCGCATGAATCTTTAATAAGTAATCATACTGTCCTGAAATGTTGTAACACTCTGTCACTTCGGGAATGTCCTTTACCGTTCGGTTAAAGTCGGCCGCAATGTCGCGCCCTAAACGATTCATCTTTACTTGACAGAACACCACAAAACCCTGATTTAACTTTTCAGCATTCAGCACAGCTACGTACCTATCTATAATGCCGTCACGCTCCAAACGCTTCACGCGTTCAAAGACAGGCGTTGTACTTAGGTTGACTCGTGCCGCCAATTCTTTGGTCGTTAGGCGTGCATTGCGCTGCAACTCCCGCAATATTTGCAAGTCTGTAGCATCAATAGAATATTTTTCTGTAGAGGAAACGATTTGTGCCATGTTTGTTAGTAGTTTTTCTATTTAACAACGCAAAAGTAGTAACGTTTTCCTACCTTTCAAAATTATTTGGTGGTTTATTCCAAACTCCGTAACTTTGCAATCGAAAAATAACAACATAAGAGTGATACGCAGTACAAAGTAACCTACTTGTCAACTCGTTAACTCGTCACCCCAGAAACAATTAAGACACAATAACTATGAGCGAACAGAAATACCACTTCGAGACACTTCAAGTACACGTAGGCCAAGAACAGCCCGATCCCGCAACCGACGCACGCGCTGTACCTATTTACCAGACTACCTCTTACGTATTCCGCAACTCACAACACGCTGCCGACCGCTTCGCTCTTCGTGATGCAGGCAACATTTATGGCCGTTTGACCAACTCTACGCAAGGCGTTTTTGAAGACCGCGTTGCTGCACTTGAGGGTGGTGTTGCAGGTTTGGCCGTAGCCAGTGGCGCAGCTGCTGTTACTTACGCACTGCAAAACATCGTATTGAATGGTGACCACATCGTTGCTGCCGACAACTTGTATGGTGGTTCGTTCAACCTCATTACACACACTTTGGCTAGTCAGGGCATCACACATACCATTGTTAACGTAAATGATACCGCTGCCCTCGAAGCCGCTATTCAGCCCAACACAAAAGTAATATATGCCGAGACGTTCGGCAACCCCAACTCTGACGTGACCAACCTCGAAGCCGTAGCCGAGGTGGCACATCGTCACAACATACCTTTCATTGTCGACAATACCTTTGGCACTCCTTACCTCATTCGTCCTATCGAACATGGTGCCGACATCGTAGTTCACTCAGCTACAAAGTTCATCGGTGGCCATGGTTCAAGCCTCGGTGGTGTAATCGTTGACGGTGGCACATTCGATTGGAAAGCCAATGCCGACAAGTTCCCCACTTTGGCAAAGCCCGACCCCTCTTATCATGGTGCCGTATTTGCCGATGTAGCTGGTAAGGCTGCCTTTGTTACACGTATTCGCGCCGTTGTACTTCGCGACACGGGTGCCACTATCTCTCCCTTCAATGCCTTTATCTTGTTGCAAGGTCTCGAAACGCTTTCATTGCGTGTAGAACGCCACGTCGAAAATGCACTGAAGGTAGTTCAATTCTTGGCCAACCACCCCAAGGTGGCAAAAGTCAACCACCCCTCATTACCCAACCACCCCGACCACGCTCTCTACGAGAAGTACTTCCCCAATGGCGGTGGTAGCATTTTCACCTTCGAGGTGAATGGCGACAAAGATGCTGCATGGCGCTTCTGCGATAGCTTGAAGATATTCTCTCTCCTTGCCAACGTAGCCGACGTGAAGAGTTTGGTTATCCACCCCTACACTACTACTCACTCACAAATGACGCCCGAAGAATTGGCTCAGCAGCACATCACGCCGTCAACCATTCGCTTGAGCATTGGTATCGAACACATTGACGACATCATCGCTGACCTCGACCAGGCTCTCGCACAAGTATAACGTCCTTTTGTTGACGAGTTGACGAGTTAACAAGTTGACATGAAAGTTCGTTACAAACGACAAAATCTCTATTTAGTCCTCTAAGGTAAGCAGACAGTTCAGCTACTTTTCATTCATCATAGTTTGAGAAGTGCTAACTGTCTGTTTTTTTGTTTTCTCATGCTAAAATCGTAACTTTGCCCCTACTAAAGATGAACCAAGAATATGCAAGAAAACAAAAGATACAGTCTATTAATCTCTGGTGGCGTTGATAGTGCCGTAGCTTGCCACCTTATGTGTGAGCAAGGACTCAAGCCCGACCTCTTTTACATCAAGATTGGTATGCAAGGCGAAGGCACTTCATGCTCTGCCGAAGAAGACATCGAACTTTCTACTCTTACAGCTAAGAAGTATGGACTTCACCTCGACATCATCGACCTTCAGCAGGAGTATCACGACCGCGTAACAGCTTATGTAGTCGAACGCGTAAAGCGTGGCCTCACGCCCAACCCCGATGTCATGTGCAACCGACTCATCAAGTTTGGCGCTTTCGAAGAGAAAGCGGGTCATGACTATGACTACATCGCTACGGGCCACTATGCACAGACCTATCACGACCCCACTGACGGCCAACTCTATTTGGCTCCAGCTCCCGACCCAGTCAAAGATCAATCTGACTTTCTTTCACAACTGACTGACATGCAGGCCGAAAAGCTCTGCTTCCCCATTGGTCACTTACTCAAGCACGAAGTACGCGAGATAGCCGATCGCGAACGTTTAGCTCCTGCCCACCGTCGCGACAGTCAAGGCATCTGCTTCTTAGGCAAAATCAACTACAATGACTACCTACGTATGCTGCTTGGCGAGCGTGTGGGCAACGTCGTTGAACGCGAAACGGGTCGCATTATCGGTCAGCACAAAGGCTATTGGTTCCACACCGTTGGCCAGCGCAAAGGACTCGGCTTAGGTGGCGGCCCATGGTTCGTAACCGACAAAGACATTGAGCAAAACATCGTCTACGTGTCACACACCGATGCTTGCCACGGTTTGTACGGCAACGAGTTTCACCTTACAGGTTTCCACTTCATCACAGCCGACCCTTGGAAGGGAGCCAACGAAGTAGACATACTCTTCAAGATACGTCATACAGAGCGTCCACGTCCGGGTCACCTATCGCGCCAAAGCGATGGTCGCTTCCTCATCACCTCACCCACTCCCGTTCAAGGCATTGCCCCTGGCCAGTTCGGTGTACTCTACACCGCTGACGGCAAAATCTGCGCTGGTAGTGGAGAGATTAGATTCTAACACTAAGGACAAACTGCAATTTGAAAGTCTCTTCCCCTACCCCCTCCGACCGGAGAGAGGGTTAGGGGGAGAGACTTTCTATTTGTCGTTTTTCACCCCAATTGGGTATTGCCCTACCCCGCTTTTATACGTTCCTTTGCAACCGTAAATAAGACACTGTTTTAACTAAAAGATTTAACCACTATGACAGGAATATTTTACGGCAGCACAACAGGCTGCACCGAACAAGTGGCCAACACTTTGGCTCAGACTTTAGGCATCGCGGCCAACGACATTCACAACGTAGGCACAACAGCTGCCACCGAAGTTGCACAATACGACACCCTTTTGTTAGGTTCATCAACTTGGGGATGTGGCGACTTGCAAGACGATTGGTACGACTTTATCGATGCCCTTTCAGCCACCGACTTAACTGGCAAGAAGGTAGCGCTTTTTGGTTGTGGCGATAGCGACTCTTATCCCGACACTTTCTGCGGAGCCATTGCCCAAATCTATGATGCTTTGCAAAACACAAACTGCACCTTTATTGGCACCTATGCCCCCACCGACTACAACGTTACCGATTCTGACGTTTGTCGCGATGGTCTTTTCGTAGGCCTTGCTATTGACGAGAGTGATAGCGATGATAAAAACCAAGCACGCATTGCCACTTGGTGTGAAGCAATCAAAAGCGAACTATCATAAAAAAAAGGAACATCACCATGTGTGCTGAAGACTTCTCTCGTTTCGACTCGCTCAAGCTATTCATGCACCAAATTTACGAATATCGCAAAGGTGTTCGACAATTAGTGCTTTGCACCATGTCGAGTGAGTGTGCGGCCATTATGCGCCAGCGCCTTAGCGAACAGCAGATAGCCTACCTTGAACAACCCGTTTCGGCTAACAAACTCAACCTTTACTTTGGCAACGAAGTATGCCTTAACGTGGTGCGTACCTTCATTAGCAAACCCATGCATGCCCTCACCCCAGCCGAGGACTTTATGCTTGGCACCATGTTGGGTTACGACCTTACCGCCCAATGCGTCCGCTTTTGCAAACGCAGCCAATGCGTTGGAGCATAAATACAAACAAATCTCCTCACAAAAGATTTAATACTTCTTTTGTGAGGAGTTTTTGTTTTGCTTATAAGATAAAACCCTTAGGTACACCGTCAGGGACATTTACTCTTCGTGTTAATCGCAAACAGTACAGGACTTATTATTTTTATGACAAAAATAAACTGCTATTTATCGGCCTAACGAGAATGAACATTAACGAATAATTAACAGAAAAATTAATG
>ONZU01000523.1_pt1 | contig 35361 bp, 27 predicted proteins | sample 1671161 | NCBI WGS metagenome assembly ONZU01 (sample SAMN06348128, study PRJEB24527) | human gut metagenome | biome: human gut; feature: ankylosing spondylitis patient; material: feces | host: Homo sapiens | place: China | collected 2015-10
GAACACTTGTAAACAGCTATAAATCACCACCAGTCAAGCTCCCCACGATGAAGCCAATTGAACAGTAAAATGCAAAATTAAAACGTAGATGAGATGAATTTTCAAACAAAATTCGGGCGGCATCTGCGGTACTACACCCGGACTACACCAATTTTGGGACGTTTTCCCGAAAAGGAGCCTTACAAAGCGGTGTGGTGTAAGAATTGAATAGGCGGATTGGTGTAGTGGCTACACCGAACTCCCAAAACGAAGATACGGCAGCTATGTTGCGAAAAACAACGTAGCTGCCGCTTTTTGTTTCATATAAGGATTTTATGCTACCAATCGGCGTTCCCTGCGGTTAAATCAGCTCGTCGCTGGTGATTATAAAATGCACCTTGATTCAGCATACGCCAAAATTTACGCCAATGATTCACAGCACACGTTCCACCCAACGCAGTGCAGCGTTAAGACGCTCACTTTGTCGGTCATGATGGCCGTAGTCATCCAGCACAGTTTTGGCTCCACATGTCGCTTGCAGGGCAGTGTGGACTCGTTGGGCATAGCTATAGGCATCACACAGGCGGTTGTTGTGGCCTTCGCCCTCCCGGATACCATTTTGCAGATAAACCTGTGCGGAGTGGTTTTTGGGGACATGTTCCTCTATGAAATCGGCAACACCCGGATACCAGAACGACCCACAGAGGGAAAATACTGCAGCAAAGGCATCTGTTTCCCAGAGACTCATGGTTGCAGCCAGACCGCCCAGCGAATAGCCGCCATACGCCAGCTTTTCCGTGTCAAGGGCGTATTCGTCTATAAGCGCCGGGAGAATTTCGTTGTTCAGTTCTCGATGATATTGTCCTAGCTGCCCACCAAAATCCGGTGTGCCCGGTCGAATAGCCGGCTCCAGCCACGGGGTATATTCTGAAAGTCTGTTATTGGGGTATACCCCCACCAACACTGCTCGTTCCGTGCACAGATTCAACTGCCCGATCAGTTCCCCATCGTTGAGTAGGATTGCGGGATTTTTGCCTTTGCGCAGTCCCTTTTCCGGGAACCGGACTCCAATTCGATGTGAACCGAGATTTAGAATTTCCATCCATAACCGCCCTTTTTTGTTAATTATTACGCAGTGTGGGGTGCTCCCCGCATAGACAAACGGCAGCATTTTGTGCTATATTAGCATTGGCTAACCGCTTTTGCACAAAGGAGCTCCCAATGAATCAAATATCCGCGCTTCCTAATCCGCTGGAAATTTTATTTCAGGAATACAATCAGGGCCGAATCGAGTCTGTCGGCTTCCGCAGCTTTACCCTGCACACTGGTGAGAGTAATAGCTACCGCACCCTGAAAAGTGCACTGATTGTTCCGGTGTCGGGTCGGGCCATCTTCTCATTTGAGCACGAACCTTTCATTGCCAAGCGAGGACTATTCCTGCACGGATGTCCCGACAAGACCCTGACCATTTCGGCTTTGGGCGAGCAGGATTTCCACTACATCAATATGTACTACGAAAACGACCGGCCTTTGCTGTTCTCCCACAAGCTCAAAAATCCGGAACAGACCTTTTCCATTCTGGAGCAGATCCTAAAGCTCCACCCGGACGCTGACATCCGCAGCCAGTACCAGCAAGAAAAGCTGACGGAAGAATTCTTCGCCCAGATTTTCGCAGATTTTCAGCCAGAGGAAACTTACAATGAAAGCCAAATCATGAGCATCCTGCTGGATTTCATCGCAGAGCACTATACAGAGCCGCTGACGCTGGACGCACTGGCCGAGCAGGTCAATGAGAAAGCTGGACATGTCAGCTATCTCTTTTATAAATACAAAAACATCCGCCCCATCGATTACCTCATCAATTATCGTGTCCGAATAGCCACTGAGCTTTTGCGTTCCGGCGACTACACTGTGACACAGGCCGCTCATGAGGTCGGCTACCGAGATGCCTGTTATTTCAGCCGCATTTACAAAAAAAGGATGGGCTTTCCGCCCACCCGTATTCTGCCATAACCGAAATTTTTGATTTCAGGTTCCGTTAAGATGCACTGTACATGAAGTTGTACAGGGTCTCAGCAGAATCGATGACCCGTGCACCGTAGTCCATTACGTCATCATAATCCATCTCGATGACCTTCTGGTTGGCGATGGCGGGAACCTCCTGCACGACGGCGTTGGAGGTCAGCTGTTCCACCGCGTCGGCATCGGTGGAACCAAAGCGGTCTGCGCGGACGTAGACGATGATATCCGGGTTCATGGAGACCAGATTCTCCAGAGTCAGGCCGTTGCCGCCCTTGTCCAGAACATTCTCAGCGTTCAGGGCATTCAGCATACAACTGCTCATCTTGGAATTGAAGGCCACGAAGGTGCCATCGGCGTAGCCAGCCATGAACAGAACCTTCAGGGGCTCTCCACTCTGGCCGCTGACCTTGTCCATCAGCGCGTCGATTCTCTCCTGCAGCTCGTCAGCGTAAGCGTTTGCAGTCTCCTGCACGTTGAAGATCTCGCCGATGTTCCGCACATCCTCTACAATGTTATCCAGCGACTGATCAAAGGAAGCGCTAGCCAGCTCAGTGTAGACGGGAATGCCCAGCTCCTGATAGGACTGGACGGTGCCAATGCTGCTTTCGGTGAACATCAGAGGACCCTTGCCAAGAATCAGATCCGGCTCCGTGGCAAGGATGGTCTCCTTAGAAACAGACTTCTTATCGCCAAGGCTGTTCAGAGATGCAATTTCATCAGCAATGTCACCCTTCAGGGCATTGTCATTATCGAACACGCCGACGATTTTATCCTTGAGCCCCAGCTTGATGAGCAACTCAGTCATGGACAGCTGTGTGGACAGCACCTTCTCCGGTGCATGGTCGTAGGTCATATCTACAGCATTGCCATCAGCATCATAAATCTGCAGGGTCAAGGGGTAAGAGGTCTCTTCGGCAGAGACTGTGCTCTCTACAACAGACGAAGCAGCCTCGGAAGATGCAGCAACGGACGATGCCACAGAAGATGCAGTCTGACCGCAGCCAGTAGCCAGCATGACGGCTGCCAGTGCCGCAGCGGCAACGCTCAGGGTTTTCTTTTTCATAAAGGTTCCTCTTTCTGCGGGGTACTCCCGCGTTTTTGTTATAGATATTGAATCATCAGTTTTCCGTTGATCGGGCTGGGGTAGACACAGGCTTCGACATCAAAGATACAGTGCAGGTTTTCAGGAGTCATTACGGCTTCGGGCATCCCCTGCGTAACGATCTCTCCTTGTTTCATCAGGTAGAGATAGTCGCAGAACTGCGCCGCAAGGCTCAGATCATGCAGAGCAGCCAGGACCGTGATCTGCAAATCTTTGATGATTGAAAGGATTTCTAACCGATAACGGATATCTAGGTGATTTGTCGGCTCGTCGAGGATCAGGATCTTGGGCGACTGGGTCAGCGCGCGGGCCAGAACCACCCGCTGCTTTTCACCGCCCGAAAGGGACTGGAAGTTCCGGTCGCGGTAGCTTTTCATGCCTACCTTGTCCAGTGCCTCCAAAGCCATCTCATAATCCCGCTCTTTTTCCTGCTCCAGCAGGGAGTGAAACGGATACCGTCCCATCAGGGCGATGTCCAGCACGGTATAGTCAAAATTGATCTGGTTGAATTGTCCCATCACCGCCATGTTCCGCGCCAGCTTTTTGCCGGAAAAGTGTGTGATGTCCTTGTCGTCCAGACGAACGATGCCGCTGTCCATCTTTTGTGTGCGGTAGATGGAGCGGAGCAGAGTGGTCTTGCCGCTGCCGTTGGCACCCAGCAAGGCTGAGAATTTCCGGTCCGGCACCTCAATGGAGAGATTCCGAACGATGGGTTTTCCAGCAATCGAAACGCTGACGTTTTTCGCATCCAGTTTCATTCAATTGCCTCCAAATCCATACTTTTTACGCACCATCACATAGACGAAGAACGGCGCACCCACCAAGGCAGTGAAAATGCCCACAGGCAGCTCGGTGTTGGGAATCAGACTGCGGGCGATGGCATCTACCCAAAGCATGAACAGTCCGCCGGATAATGCCGCAATCGGCAGTAGTTTTCGGTGGGCTGTGCCGGCAATGGCGCGGGAAACATGCGGGATGATGAGCCCTACGAAACCGATCGTGCCGCAGACCGATACAAGTGCACCGGTCAGCACCGAGAGTACCAGCAGGTAAACCAACCGACACCGGAAGGTGTTGATGCCGATGGTGGAAGCTGCTTCCTCACCAAGCATCAGACCATCCAGCGTCTGGGCCTGCGTCCGGAAAAAGACTGCTGCCGCCAGTACGATCAGTGTGATAGGGCCGATATTTTTCCATCCGGCGCGGGTCAGGGAGCCCATCGTCCAGAACTTGATGGACATCATACCGTCCGAATCGCCTGCTACCGCAATGATAAAGTTGGAAAATGCTGTCAGCAGTGCATTGACGATCATGCCGGAGAGAATCAGCTTGACTGAGGTGGTCTTGCCATCCGCCGATGAGAGAGCCAATACGAGGAAGCAGGCACCGCCTGCTCCTACAAAGGCCCAAAAGCCGGAGATCACGCCCAGCCCTAAAAAGAGTGAACCGGTGGCTCCCAGAGTTGCGCCTGCCGACACACCAAGAATGTATGGGTCTGCCATTGGGTTTTGGACAACGGCCTGCATCACACAGCCGCAGAGGGCTAGACCGCTTCCTGCCAGAAAGCCCAGAATAATTCGGGGCATTCGGATCTGCCAGACGATCTGTTCAAATGCCACAGATACCGAGGTGCCTGTGTCTGTCCCGAACAGGTGCCGAAGCAGGATCGATAGTGTATCTTGTACCGGAATGCGGACTGCTCCCATGCAAAGCGTAATGATTGCAGAAACAAGCGTTAGAATCATCAATAGAATGATCGTCAGTCGTGTCTTTTTCATATAGAAATCACCCTCTCAAGTGGTCAGAGGTTAGTTTTGACTATCCGTCAAGTATTTTACAAGTTGTTCTTGTGTTTGTCTATGGACAATTATTTATAATATGGACGATTATTAAAAACGATCGATTGATTTATTCTTTGTCAAGAGGGCTGGCACCGTCCGGCCCTCTCTCTTTTTATAAGCACAACAAAGCCTGAAACTTCTTGATGTACCGAGAAGTTTCAGGCTTTTTCTTTTATGGATCTGCAAACGGACAGACAGAACTTTCCACCGCAGGAGAAGCAAATGTGAAAAACATGGAGGTTTTCTTACATCTTCAAAACCGACTCCCAGATCTCCTCGACCACCGGAACACCAAGCTCGCGGTTTTCTTTGATGGTGCGCAGCATTCCCTCGCCGGGCCAGCGGACTTCGCCATCCGGTCTGGCCGGGGTGCTGGCCTTGATGTCTGCAAGGATGGCGTTGATGACGGCGTCGTTTTCATCGACGGTGCCAAATTTAGTGGGGTCGATCGCGATCATGATCTGGGTCAGACCGATCTCGTCGCCGAAGGTCCCGATGGTGTGGACGGCATTGCCGCCGGAAAGGAGGGTGGAAATCAAATCCAGCAGGATGGAGAGGCCGCTGCCCTTCCAGTAGCCGATGGGCAGTGCGCGGCCGCTCTTTTCGATGGCGGCGGGGTCTGTCGTGAGCTGGCCGTCCTCGTCGCAGCCGCCGGGTACGGGCAGCTGCCTGCCCGCCAGACGGGTGCTCTCCAGCTTGCCGTAGCTGAACTGGCTCAAGGCGCAGTCCACCATGACGTGCTGGCCGTCGGAGCGGGGGACAGCGAGGATGAGCGGGTTATTGCCGATGCGGCAGTCTTTGGCGCCCCAGGCAGGCATATTGGGGGCGGTGTTCGACCAGCAGATGCCGATGCAGCCTTTTTCGGCGGCCAGCCAGCCGTAGGTGCCGCCGCGCATCCAGTGGTTGTTGTTGCCCAATGCCACGATGCCGACGCCGTTCTCCTTGGCGAGGGTGCAGGCACGCTCCATTGCGCGCTGTGCGTTCAGCGGGCCGAAGCCGCGGTGGCCGTCCCAGCGCTCCATACTGCCCATGCGGGAGATGCACTCGGCGCGGGCAAGCGGGTCGATCTCGCCCTTTTCGAGGTAGCTCACCACCCGCGGAAAGCGATTCAGACCGTGGCTGTACACGCCGGAAAGGCTGTTCTGGGCGAAAATCACAGCGGCGTCTTTGGCGTCCGCCGGGGTGAAGCCGTGCTTTTCCAGCACGCGGGTGAACTGAGCGACCATTTCTTCGTAGGCGACACGTTTCATGAATATCTCCTCCTGAGCAGTGCTTGAAAATATGTAAGCGCTTTCTTGACTTGATTATAGCATACCACAAATAAAAATCAAGTACTTTTGAGGAGAAAATGTAACCGCTTACATTTTGAGGGACGCGCGCACTCCTAAGGTTTTACACTTTAACTGCTCTGCCTCTGAACGAGTTCCGGCTGCAAGGTGACAGAAGAATAGTCCTCGCCGTGCTCGATGCGGCTCTGCAGCAGCTGGACGCAGAGCAGGGCCACCTGCTCCGGTTTGTTGTCAACAGAGGTCAATTCCGGCTCGCACAGGCGGGCATAGGTGGAATTATCATAGCCCACCACGGCGGTCTCCTCGGGGACGCGGATGCCCGCCCGGAGCAGGGCTTTCAGCACACCTGCAGCGGTCAGATCCTCACCGCAGAGAATGCCGTCCGGGCGGATGCCCTCGGCCAAAAGCTGCTGCACCGCGCGGATGCCGTCTTCCAGCGTCTCGCCTGTTTCCAGAATATGCCCCTCCGCGTCCAGACCTGCGCCTGTCATCCCGGAGAGGAAGCCTTTCGCCTTGGCGGCGGCGCTGTCGGTGGACTTATCCTTGATATAGTAGAGGTTCCGGCGTCCGGTCTTCACCAGATGCTCCACGGCCATCTCGACGCCCCGGCAGTCATCGACCATGACCGAATAGGCGTCCGGCAGAGCCAGCGTGCCGTTGGCAAGGACGACGGGCATTTTGCGCAGAAGGTTCTCCATCTCTGCCCCCTGACAGATGGTGTTGAAAATCGAGCCGACCAGGATGAGGCCGTCCACCTGCTTTTGCGCCACAGCCTGCAGGGTGCGCAGCGTCTCCGCCCGGTCGCCGCCGGTGTTGCAGAGGATGACCTCGTACCCTCTGCGGCCAAACTCGCGCTCGATGGTGTAGGCTGTGCGGGCATAGTGGGAATCCCGGATGTCCACTGTGAGCACGGCCACCGTGTGCAGGCTCTTGCTGACCATGCCCTGTGCAATGGCACTGGGGGCGTAGTTGCAGCGTTTGAGCACCTTTTCCACCTTGGCGCGGGTGTCTGCGCGGACGGTATCTTTGTGGTTGAGCACGCGGGAGACGGTGGCGATCGAGACTCCGGCTTCCCGTGCAATATCGTAAATATTCATAGGACCTCGTGTGAAATCAGATGTGGTTGGATGGTTAAAGCATACCCTGCCGCTGTGTGGTTGTCAAGATGAAGGGGAGACGGTGTACCGAAAAACTTGCCCTTGTTCCCGGAGGGAAACTGGGCTATAATAAAGCCACTCAGTTAGTCGGAAGGAGGGGATGCAGATGGAGCTGTTTCGGCGGACATTGGCGGGGCTGCTGATGCTGGTGGTTGCGGTGTCAGTGGGCATCTGGGTGCAGGGAAGGTTTATCGACGCGGTGCGTCTGCCGACTCATACGCGGATGATCGGGGCGACGTATACGACCCTGAGTGACCCGTTTTATGAGACCATCAACGATGAGATCCAGATGCAGATCAAGAGCAACGGCGATCTGCTCCTGGTGCGCGACCCGGGACAAGACCAGGAGCGGCAGAATCAGGAGATCGAGGATATGCTCAATAAGGGCATTGAGCTGCTCATCGTGAACCCGGTGGATTATGTGGGCGTGACGCCTGCGCTGGAAAAGGCGAGGGAAAAGGGTGTGCCGGTCATCCTCATCGACTCCAAAGTGGACGACCCGGAGCTTGTCACCTGCACCATCACCTCCAACAACTACGGCGCCGGTCTGCTGGACGCCCGTCACCTCATCAGCCAGACCAAGAACGCCCGCATCGTGCTGCTGTCCAACTCGGATTCGTTCTCCAGCTGGGACAGACTTTCAGGTTTCTGCCAGACCCTGACCAAAAGCGGCAACGACTACCGGATCCTGGAGCTGCGGGACTGCGGCGGTGAGCTGAACCGTGCCATGCGCGCGATGGTGCAGCTGTTGGAGACGTTCCCGCGCATTGACGTCGTGATGGCCGTCAACGAGCAGGCGGCCCTGGGCGCAATGGCGGCGCTGGAAGAAAAGGGCGTGCTCTCGTCCACTTTGGTCTACAGCGTGGACGGCTCACCGGAGGCGAAAGCCCTGATCTCCGAAGGGCTGATGACGGCCACCTCGGCACAGTCGCCCCTCCGCATCGGCCGGATGGCGGCAGAGGTGGTGTACGAGATCCTGGAGGGCAAGCCGTACCTGACCAACATCGTGGTGCCGGTAAATCAAATCACGCAGGAGGATATTCTGCGCTACGGCACGGAGGGCTGGCAATGAAAACTGAGAATTTGTCCATCGGCCTCCGGGTGCTCTACCATGCCATTGAGTGGCTGACGGTGTTTCTGATCCTGCTCATCTTTGCGGTGCAGATCATCACGCCGCTCTACGCGGTGAGAGTTGGCCGTGCAGACTCGTTTTTGCAGCAGCTGCAATGGCTGCCGTACCGCCCCGGTGTGCTTGCCCTGGGCGTGATGCTGGCAGCGGTGGGCACCATCCTGAGCAAGTGCTCCCACGAGGTGGACAGCGGCTTTCTCTCCCGCAGCAGCTGGCAGTTATATTTATTGGAGGGCGTGCTGTACAGTGCCTCGGCGCTGATCTTCCAGCAGAACTGCGACAAAATCGCTCTGTTTGCGATCGTGGATATGGTGGACGACCCGCGCTCTCTCCGGCAGAAGCGCTTTCTGAGCGCCATGATCGTGGTGTACCTTTTCTGCAACATGGACGCCGCCACCAGCGCCCTCCATGCCGTGACGCTGAAACAATACCTGGCTTTTTACAGCCTGCACACCCGCAGCGTCCTGCAGCTGGTGATCGAGAGCCTGTCGGCGCTGGAAATGATACTCTTCATCCTGTACATGGTGCTGTTCATCAGCCAGCAGACCAGCGAGAAACAGGAGATCCTGAACCTGAACCAGCAGCTGCAGCAGGCCAACGAGCAGCTGCGCATCTACGCCGAGGAGAGCGCCCACACCGCACAGGTGCAGGAGCGCAACCGCCTTGCGCGGGAGATCCACGACACGTTAGGCCATGTGCTCACGGGCATCACAGCGGGCGCAGACGCCTGCATCCAGATGATGGACGACTCGCCCGAGATGGCACGGCATCAGATGGAGCTGATAGCCGACACCGCCCGCAACGGAATGAACGATGTCCGGCGCTCGGTCAAGGCGCTGCGGCCGGACTCGCTGGAAAAAGAAAACCTCTCGGGTGCGCTCAACAAGATGTGTACCAGCATGGCGCAGAGCAGCGGCGCGCAGATCCAGCTGGAAGAGTCGCTGGCCGGGCTGACGCTCTCGCAGGATGAGGAAGACTGCGTCTACCGCACCGTGCAGGAGGGCATCACCAACGCCATCCGCCACGGCCACGCCACCCGGGTCCATGTGCGGTGCCATATCGAGGACGGCGTGCTGGAAGTGTCGGTGAGGGACAACGGCATCGGCTGCAAGAGCGTGACGCCGGGCTTTGGCCTGCAGCATATGCAGGAGCGGATGCTCATGCTGGGCGGCACGTTCTGGTATGAGAACAGCGACGGGTTCTGCATCCGGGCAGAGATCCCTCTGCGCAAGACCCCGGGCAGTGAAAAGAGGAAACAGGAGGAAACGGTATGATAAAGGTGCTTCTGGCCGACGACCAGGAACTGATCCGTCAGAGCCTCAGCTTTGTGATGAGCAGGCAGGAAGACATTGAGATGGTGGGTACAGCCGCCAATGGCCGTGAAGCGCTGGAACTCGTGGAGGAAAAGCAGCCCGACGTGGTGCTGCTGGACATTCGGATGCCCGAGATGGACGGCGTGGAGTGTACCCGCCGCATCAAGCAGGAGTTTCCGGGCATCAAGGTCATCATCCTGACCACCTTTGACGATGACGATTATGTGTTTGACGCTCTGCGGTACGGCGCTTCCGGCTACCTGCTCAAGGGCGTCTCGGTGGACGGACTGACCAACGCCGTGCGGGAGGCCGCGCGGGGCGGCTCCATCATCGCCCCGGATGTGGCGTCCAAGGTCTTGCAGATGTTCTCCCGCATGGCACAGGGCGACGTGCAGGTGCGCGTGAACAAAAAGAATGCACTGGAGCTGACCAAGATGGAGTGGCAGGTCATCCGCGAGGTGAGCTGCGGCCTCTCCAACAAGGAGATCGCGGGCAGACTCTATCTCTCCGAAGGCACGGTGCGCAACTACATCAGCAGCATCCTGCGCAAGCTGGAACTCCGTGACCGCACCCAGCTGGCCATCTGGGCGGTGCAGAACCAGAACAGCCAGCCGGAGGCGGACGTATGAGCCGGTACTGGAAAGCCGCGCTGCCCTTTCTGCTGGCAGCGGTCATCATTCTGGCGGCTGCCAGCCGTCCGGTGGTGCTGCACATTGGCTTCCCGTGTGACAGCTATTGGAATGTCCCGGGCGAGAACTACTATACCTTTATTGACGCCGCCATTGAAAAGTTTGAGGCAGAGCACCCCAACGTGAAAGTCGAGTACACCAGCGGCATCCGGGTCGAAGACTACACCGAATGGCTCAGCGGCCAGTACCTGCTGGGGCAGGAGCCGGATGTGATGGTGATCCTTCCCGAGGACCTTGTAATTTTCAGCGATACAGCTTCCCTGCGGGAGCTGGATCCGTTCATGAAGCAAGACCCGGAAGCGGATCTGAGCGGCTTTTACCCGGCGGCATTGCAGGCCGGAGCCGACAAGGGGAAACAGTATGCGCTGCCGCTGGAATGCGTGCCGCAGATGATGTTCATCAATAAGACACTGCTCCAAAAAGAGCACATCCGCATCCCGGATAACGATTGGACGTGGGATGAGTTTTACAGCCTGTGTGAGCAGCTGACGAGAGACACGGACGGGGACGGCATCGTTGACCAGTTCGGTGTCTACGATTACGGCTGGGAAGAGGCGCTGGTGGCCAACGGCTGTTCGCTGTTCAGTGAGGACGGCCAGCACTGCCTGCTGAACCAGAGCGCACAGGAGTCCGCCATGCAGTTTGCGCGGAAGATCTACCAGCTCAACGCCGGAACGGATCTGAGCGAAAAGACCTTCGACGAGGGCAGAGTGGCGTTCCGCCCGATGCTGTTTTCCGAGTACCGCAGCTATGAGCCGTATCCGTGGCGCATCAAGCGCTCGTCGAACTTTGAGTGGGACTGCATCGCCATGCCCAGCGGCACAAGCGTCGTCGGCGGCAACTACTCCCGGCTGAGCACCCTCATGCTGGGCATCAGCCAGCGCACAAAGCATTCCCGGCTGGCGTGGGAGCTACTGAAGACCATTGCCTGTACGGAGGAGATGCAGACGATGGTCTACACCGAGTTGAGCGGCGTGTCCGCCCTGCACAGTGTGACGGAATCGGATGAGGTCGCCCGGCTGCTTCAGCTGGACTCGCAGGACACCGCCTCCCGCGGGATGTCCACTCTGCCTGTCATCATGGAGGATACGCTTGCCACGCCCCGCTTTGCGCGGTATCATCAGGCGATGGAGAGCGCCGACCGCCTGATCACCGAGGCCATGTCGGCAGACAAGAACTTTGAATTGCAGCTGCTGCAAATTCAGCAGCAGCTCGACGTCACATTGACAAGCTGACAAAAAATCCACGCAGAAAGCCCGCTTTTGTGCAAACTGCTGCATAAAAGCGGGCTTTTATTCGACTATTTGACGAAAGAAGTGACATTTGTCATGTTTTGTTTGGCAGAATGTCATATTCTGCTTGTGACATTCTACAGCTGTGAACAGGACATGAACATGGTATGATAAAGCCATGAAAATCAGATGGGCCTGCGCGAGGCTCATCCGAGAAGAGCAAGATCCGTTTGGAAAAATCAGGAGGAAAAATCACATGAAGAAGATTTCTCGTCGTTCGTTTCTCGCTGTCTGCGGCGCTATGGCTGCAACTGCTGCCCTGACCGCCTGCGGCGGTTCTTCCGCTTCTACCGCCGGCACCGCTGCTTCCGGCTCCACTGCCGGTTCTGCTGCATCCGGTGAGGTCTTTGAGCTGAAGCTCTCCACCACCCAGACCGATACTTCCATGATCTATCAGGGCCTGCAGGCTGCTGCCGACAAGGTCGCTGAGGACACCGACGGCCATGTGAAGGTCACCATCTATCCTTCCAGCCAGCTGGGCGGTGAGGAAGACATGATCGACCAGGCTCTGCAGGGCATGGGCATCGCCGTCCTGACCGACGCAGGCCGTCTGTCCAGCTACGTCAACGACATCGGCATCATGAACATGGCCTACATCGTGGACAACTACGAGGACGGCATGAAGCTGATGGCTACCGATACCTTCAAGGGCTGGGACGCTGACCTGGCCAACAACGGCATCTGCGGCCTGTGCTACAACTACTACGACGGTGCTCGTTCCTTCATGGGCCACAAGGCTTACAACACCCCCGCCGATCTGAAGGGCGCTGTCATCCGCACCCCCGGTGCTGACCCGTACGTTGAGTCCATCTCCGCTATGGGCGCTACCCCGTACAACATCGCATGGTCTGAGGTCTACAACGGCATCCAGACCAAGTCCATCGACGGCTGCGAAGTCCAGTACACCTCCGCTGTTTCCAGCAAGATCTACGAGGTCTGCGAGTACGTCAGCAAGACCGAGCACATCAACCTGTTCAACATGGTCATCTGCGGTCAGGCATGGTTCGACAAGCTGCCCGCTGAGTATCAGGAAGTCGTGAAGAAGGACTTCAACGACTGCGCATACAACAATGCTCAGGACATCATCGCTGCTCAGGCTGACATGGAGAAGACCCTGACCGACAACGGCATGACCATCGTCGAGGTCGATAAGGACGTCTTCCGTGAGGCTGTCAAGCCCGCATACGAGAAGCTGGGCTGGACCGAGCTGCGCGAGCAGCTGTACAAGGAAGCCGGCGTCGAGGCCTGATCCCTTAAAAAGCTGGATCGACCGTAACGTAAAGGTCCTCCGGCATGGCAGATCGCTGTGCAGGAGGTATTGTGAATAAGGACGACTTTCTATGAAGAAATTTTATGAAAAAGTCTGTAAGCTGGAAGAGCTGATCGCTCTGATCCTGGTTGCAGGCATCGCAGTCCTCGTCTTTGTTTCGGCGCTGATGCGTACCTTTGGCCATCCGCTGAACTGGGCACAGGACGTTGCACTGATCGCCTTCGCATGGCTGATCTTCCTCGGCAGCGACGTTGCAATGCGCGGCTCCGGCCTGATCGGTGTTGATCTGTTCGTCAAGAAGTTCCCCGCCGGGGTGCAGAAGGTGCTGGACATCCTGTTCAAGGTCATCATCGCAGCGTTCCTCTGCGTGCTGATCTACTACGGCTACGGCATGACCACTTCCGGCTGGGCGCGTCAGATCACTTCTCTGCACATCAGCTACAGCTGGGTCACGATGGCTGTGCCTGTCGGCTCCTTCTTTATGCTCATCTCCACCATCCGGAACATCATTGAGCGCATCAAGACGCCTGCTGGTCAGGAAGTCAAACACGAAGCAGGGAGGGACGTCGGCTAATGTTTATTGCAATCGGTATCTTCTTTGTGTTTCTGCTGCTGGGTATGCCCGTGGCATTCTCCATCGGTCTGTCGGGCTTCTCGTTCTTTATGATCCGCGACCTGCCCATGACCGTTCTGGTGCAGAAATCCATTTCCACTTCTCAGAGCTTTACCATGCTGGCCATCCCCCTGTTCATTCTGGCCGGCAACCTGATGAACAGCTGCGGCATCACCAAGCGCCTGATGCGCTTTGCCAACGCCTGCACCGGCCATATGTACGGCAACATCGGTCAGGTCTCCTGCCTGATGTCCACCCTGATGGGCGGCGTCTCCGGTTCTGCGGTTGCAGATGCTTCGATGGAGTGCCGCATCCTCGGACCTGAGATGACCCGTCTGGGCTACGACCGCGGCTGGTCTGCCGCCATCAACGGCCTGTCCGGCCTGATCGTCGCCACCATTCCGCCGAGCATGGGCCTGATCATCTACGGCACCGTCGGCGAGGTGTCCATTGGCCGTCTGTTCATGGCTGGCTGGGTCCCCGGCGTCCTGATGTGCGTGCTGCTGATGCTGGCCGTCACCTGGAGCGCCCGCCGCTTCGGCTACAAGCCCGAGCATGATCATCCGGCTCCGCTGTCTGAGATCCTGAAGGCTCTGCTGGATAGTATCTGGGCCATTCTGTTCCCTGTCCTGCTGATCGTCCTGATCCGCTTCGGCATCATGAGCCCCACCGAGTCCGGCTCCTTTGCCTGCGCATACGCCCTGCTGGTCGGCACCGTGTTCTACCACGAGCTGACCTGGGAGAGCCTGCTGCAGACCCTGCGCGACAGCGTGAAGGACATCACCGTCATCACCATCATTCTGGCGTTCTCCGGCGTGTTCGGCTACGGCATCGTGTTCGATAACATCACTGTCACCATTGCAAACGCTCTGCTGGGCATCACCAGCAACAGCGCGATCCTGCTGCTGCTGGTCGTCGTCTTCCTGCTGATCTGCGGTATGTTCATGGAGACCACCGTTATCGCCCTGATCCTGACCCCCATCCTGCTGCCCGTCATGCGTAGCATCGGCGTCAACGAAGTCGTGTTCGGCATGATCATGATGACCACCGTCACCTTCGGCGTCATGACCCCCCCTGTCGGCACCGCGCTGTATGCCGTGTCTGACATCATGGAGTGTCCCATTGAGGAGACCTTCAAGAAAGGCTGGCCCTTCTACCTCGCGATCGTGTGTGTCATCCTGTTCATGATATTCTTCCCGCAGGCGGTGCTCTTCCTGCCGAACCTCGTGTACGGCGCTTAAATCAAGCGTTCCACATCTCTCTGATTCTTCTATCTATTAAGCAGAGCCTGTCTTTCCTGCCTTGGAAAGGCAGGCTCTGTGCCTTTTATGGAGGTTTTTATGAAGCCGACAACAGATTTCCCGTTCCTGCTGGACAACCCCCGGGCGTGGCGCACCTATCTGGGAGGCCGGATGCTGGACGCCCTGCACGGTGACTCCAACGGCGAGGACGGGCATTTCCCCGAAGAGTGGATACTTTCCACCGTCGCCGCCCGCAACGCCGGACGGGAGCAATTCCCCGAAGAGGGCATGAGCCACCTGCGCGGCACCGACGTCACCCTGAAATCGGTGCTGGAAAGCGATACGGAGGGCTATCTCGGCAAAGGCGCAGCGCAGCCCACCCTCGGCGTGCTGACCAAGCTCATCGACAGCGCCGAGCGCCTGACTCTGCAGGTGCATCCCGACAAGCCGACGGCCCTGCGGCTGTTCCAGAGCCAGTACGGCAAGACCGAGTGCTGGCACATCCTCAGCGGCCACCCCGTGAACGGCGAAGAGCCCTGCATCTACTACGGCTTCCAGCCGGACATGACCCGCGCGCGGTGGGAAGCGCTGTTCCACGCACAGGATATTCCCGGGATGCTGGCCGGGATGCAGAAATACCCGGTGCATCCGGGCGACACCATCCTGATCGAGGGCGGTATGCCCCACGCCATCGGTGCGGGCTGCTTCCTCGTGGAGATCCAGGAGCCGACGGATTATACGATCCGGGTGGAGCGCACGACGCCCAGCGGCTTTGCCGTGGCCGACAGTATGTGCCATCAGGGACTTGGCTTTGAAAAGATGTTCGAGTGTTTCCACTATGAGCCGCACAGCCGCGAGGAGATCCACGACCGCTGGTTCATCGAACCGGAAACGGTGCTGAAAACGGCGGGCGGAAGCATCACGACGCTAGTGGGCTATCGCAATACGCCGCTCTTCCGTCTGGACGAAGTAAACGTCTCCGACACCCTGACGGTGGACTGCCCGCCCCGCGGCAGCGGCATCTATGTGCTGGAAGGCGCAGGGACCCTGAGCGCAAACGGCCGCAGCCTGCCTCTGAAAAAGACCGACCAGCTCTTTGTCCCCGCTGGAACGGGAAGATTTACACTGGATGCGGAGGCTCCGCTGAGGGTCCTGCATTTCTTTGGCCCTGAACAGAAACAATAAATTCCAATGTAAAAAAGACCTCCGCAGCCTTTCAAGGCTGCGGAGGTCTTCTGCTATAGGGGAGAGGTCACTTCCGTGCGATCATCTCGGTGTAGGCCAGCACCAGCGGGCCGACGCCCTTTGCATCGTTGCAGACCACCGGCTCACTGAAATAGTAAGCCAGCGAGCCGTCGCGGTGGTCCTTGCCGCCGAGGCCGGCCACGAGGCAGATGCCGTCCAGCTGCAGGCTGCCGTCCGGGTTCTTGCTCAGATACTTGTCACAGGTGCCGTAGAAGGCTTTCTCGGCCCATGCGGCCATCCGCTTGGGCAGGTAGCCGAGACGCACGCCCTTGAGCACAGCGTAGGCGAAGAGGGCTGTGCCGCTGGTCTCGAGGTAGTTGCCCTCGACGCCGGGGTGGTCCATCACCTGCCAGAACATGCCGGTCTCCTCGTCCTGGAACTTGTGGACGTCCTCAATGGTCTGCTTGAACATCGCCATGATGCCGCGATACTCGTTGTAGAGCTGCTCGTCCATCCGCTCCAGCACGTCCACCATCGCCACCATGAACCAGCCCATGGCCCGCAGCCAGAAGTTGGGGCTGCAGCCGGTGACGGGGTCGGCCCAGTACATCTGGCGGCTCTCGTCGTAGCCGTGGTAGTACAGGCCGGTCTTCTCATCCCGCATGTGCTTCTGGATGTTCATGAACTGCTTGTAGCTGTCGATGCAGCCCTGCATCTTGTTGTAACGGGTCTCGTATTCCATGTAGAAGGGCTGGGCCATGTAGGTGCCGTCCAGCCAGACCTGCCACGGATAAATGTCCTTGTGCCAGAAGTTGCCCTCCCTGGTGCGGGGCTGGGTGAGCAGCTGGCTGCGGATGGTGTCGATGGCCTTGCGATACTTCTCGTCGCCGAAGATGTCGTAGAGGATGAACAGGTTCTTGCCCTGATTCACGTTGTCGAGGTTGTACTCCTTCGGGTCGTAGGTCTTGATGGAGCCGTCTTCCTGCACAAACCAGTCGATGAAATCCTTGGAGAATTTCAGGTACTTCTCGTCGCCGGTAGTCTTGTACAGGCTCAGGCAGGCGGTGATCATGCAGCCGTCGATGTAGTTCCACTTGTTGGGCTTGCCGCTGCGGACCTTCTCGATGTTCCACATGGGGGCCTCGGCGCTGGAATTGGCGATGAGGTAGTCCACATAATCGCCCAGCATGGACAAAATCTCTTCATGAGTCATGGCTTAGTCCTCCTCAAAATGGCCGACGTTGGCGAAGCGCAGGCGCTCGCCCTCGTAGCCCTCGATCCTGACGTTGTGCAGCTCGATGTTCTTGACGTTCTCGGCGTAGATGGCCAGCTTCTTGACCAGCGGGCGGTTGTCGGCCATGGCAGCCTGACCCTCCTTGGCGTTGGGGTCGAAGGTGATGGTGACATTCTTCATGGAGACGCCCTCGATGGGCTGCTCGGGCAGACCGTCGAAGTAGCAGCCCGCAAACTGTGCATCGGTGGCCACGATGTCTTCCATGGTCAGGGTGCCGAGCTTCGGGGTGTACTCGTCCACGGGCAGAGCCTCGCGGCACTGGACATAGGGACTGTGGCCGTCCGGGTCGCAGAAGTAGAACATATTGATGACGAAGGGAGCCTTGACGCCCCGCATCTCCACGTTGCGGAACACCAGACCGTCGATGACGGCGGTGTTGCCGCGGCCGCGGCGGGTCTTGACGCGGAGGCCGCGGTCGGTGTGGTCCATGAGGCACTGGGTGACCACCATGTCCTTGACGCCGCCGCTCATCTCGCTGCCGATGACGATGCCGCCGTGGCCCTTGTCCAGCAGGCAGTTGCGGATGACGGTGTGCTCGCAGCTCTTCTTGAGCTTCATGCCGAGGAAGACCTTGCTGGCCTTCATGGCGATGCAGTCGTCGCCGACGTGGATGTTCACGCCGATGATGCGGGTGTACTCGCAGCTCTCGGGGTCGATGCCGTCGGTGTTGGGGGCGTTGTAGGGGTTGTTGATGTTGAAGTTCAGCAGGTCGAGGTGTTTGACGAAGATGGGGTGGATGGTCCAGGAGTAGCTGTTCTGCACGGTGATGCCGTGGAGGCAGATGTTCTCGCTGTCCACCATCGCCACGGCGCGGGGACGCCATGCGATGCGCTTGACCTTGGGGTCGACCCACCAGTCGCCGTTCTGGGCGTCGCAGTCCAGGGTGCCTTCGCCGGTGACGACGACGTCATGTACCTGGGTGATGTTCAGCAGGCCCGCAAAGCTGTTCAGCGGGTTGCCCTCCCAGCCGGTGAGGTAGTATTCGTCCACTTCGTTCTCGCTGGGGATGACGCCGGGCAGGATGGGGTAGTGGGTGCGGTCATTGTCGCCCAGCAGCACAGCGCCCTTCTCGAGGTAGAGGGTGGTGCAGCTTTTCATGAAGAGGCTGGCGGTGCGGTAGCGGCCAGCGGGGACATATACCGTGCCGCCCCTGGGGCAGGTGGAAAGAGCAGCCTGCAGCCTGCCGGTGTTGTCGGTCTCGCCGTCAGCGACGAGGCCATAGCGGGATGCGTCCACAAAGAAGCTCTCGGCCTCGGTGGTGAAGTCCAGCTTCAGGTGCTCACCCTCGGCGTCCACCTCCACGGTGTAGGCGGTGGACGGAGTCAGAGAGAAGAGGGAGAACACGTTGGTATTGCAGCTTTCGTAAATGGTCTTGCCGTTCAGAGCCACGGCGAAGGGGTGCTCCGGGCGGAAGCACTTGCCGTTTTCCAGCTCGAAGACGGCGCTGCGGGTCATGGAACGGATGAGAGACAGATTCATTTTTACAGCCTCCTGAGTTATTTGCGTAGATTTGCGGCTTGCCCGCAGAGGGCGGGCATGGTACACTGGGGATAAGAAGATCGGAGCACTGCCCCGGCGGGGCAGGCATAGCAAGAAGGGGGAAGGGCGGATGCGCGCCGAACGGGAAAAACTCAACGCGAAGATCACGGCGGGAGCACTCAAGCTGGCCGGCGGGCGGCTCGAGCTGCCTGCCGAGATGTGCCATATCGTTCTGTTTTCGGGCGGCAGCTGCACGGTCCAGTGCGGGGATACGTCGCTCCTGGTCAGCCCCGGCTGCGCACTGCTGCTGGGGCCGGGGGCGTGGGCGGTATCGCAGGCAGGCCACACCCAGCCGGAAATGCTGGGATGCAGTTTCCCACAGGCGGCCCTCCACGAGATGAAGAACGCCACCGGCGAAGATTTCCTCCGCCTTTTTGCACCGGGCAGCCAGATGGCCCTTTACGGCAGCGTCCAGTGGGCCAGCCGTCTGCGGACGCTGCTGGAGATGATGCGGGGCGCCATGGGCGAGCCGGAGTATCCCGGCGGGCTGTATCTGGCACTGACGCTCCACTATGTGGAGCAGGAGCACCGGGCGCAGAGCGCCGCCGACGCCCGCCCCCGCAACGAGACGGTGGAGCAGATCTGCGCCTACCTTGCGGCAAACTACCAGCAGAAGCTTTCCCTCACCGAGGTGGCGGCGCGGTTCTACATCTCGCCCTACTATCTGAGCCGGCTGTTCCGGCGGGTGACGGGGCAGTCCATCGTGGACTACATCAACGCCCGCCGCATCGAGGCGGCACAGAAGATTCTGGAAACGACAGAGCTGAGCATCGGCAGCGTGGCCGAGCAGACCGGTTTCGCCTCTGCGGCCCACTTCCGCCGCGTCTTCCGGGAGACGATGGGCGTCGGGCCGCTGCAATACCGGAAGAGCAGAAAATGACCGCCTGAAAAAGCCTCTCCCCTTGGGAGAGGTGTCACCGAAGGTGACGGAGAGGGCAAGCCAGTTATGATAAAGCCGCTGCGCAGCGATAAGCAGGCTCTTTGTTAAAACGATATTATCGCAGCGCCTGCATATATTTGTCAGCGTCCTTGCCCTCTCAGGCGCTCACGCGCCAGCTCTCCCAAGGGGAGAGCCTTTGACATTAGAAATGCCCCCTGCGTCCTCTCTATGGGAAGAGGCACAGGGGGCATTCATGTTTGTCAGGATGATCCGAGCGGCGGGGGCTTCAGCTTAGCCCTTGACAGCACCGGCGGAGATACCTTCGACGAACTGATCCTGTGCGCAGAAGAACACGATGAGCTGCGGCAGGATAGAGATCAGGGACAGGGCCAGAATACGGTTCCAGGCAAAGCCCGTATCACCGTCCATGGACAGCTTGACGAACAGGGACATGGGGTACTTTGCAGGGGTCTGGACGTAAAGCAGGGGACCCATGAAGTCGTTGCAGCTCCACATGAACTGGAACAGTGCGCAGGACACCAGAGCGGGCATCAGCATCGGGACGATGACCTTGTACAGGGTCTGGAAGGAGGAGCAGCCGTCGATGGCGGCAGCCTCGTCCAGGTCGCGGGGGACGTTGCGCATGAACTGCACCAGCTGGTAGACGAAGTAGGTCTCAGTTGCGAATGCGCAGTGGACCCAGATGGCCAGATAGAACGGGCTGTTGACCCAGCCGAACTTGGTGTACAGCAGGAACTGAGGCACGTTCAGGACGACCTGAGGCAGGAACAGGGTGGCCAGCATGATGCTGAACAGGATCTTCCGGCCCGGGAAGTCGAAGCGGCCAAAGCCGTAAGCTGCAATGCAGGAGGAGACCACGGTGCAGATGACCTTGGGCAGGACGTAGCTGTAAGTGTTCAGCATGGCCTGCAGGATGTTGATGGAACCGCCGAAGTTGTTCAGCGCGTTCTTGTAGCCCTCCAGAGTGGGGTTCTTGATCCACAGGCCGATGCCTGCAAAGATCTCGCTGTTGTCCTTAAAGGTGGCGCTGATCATCCACAGCAGGGGATAGATCATGATGAGGCCCACCAGGATCAGGACGAAGTACTTGAAAAACGTCGCGATGGCGTTAGAAGCTTTCATTCCCATACTGTCACACCTTACCTTTCATCCGAGTAGTAGACCCACTTCTTCTGGCTGGTGAAGGCGATGATCGTCAGGATGCAGACGATGACGAACATGATCCATGCCAGTGCGGAAGCCATGCCCATCTGGTTGGACTTGAATGCGTAGTTGTAGACCAGAATGGAGATGAGGGTGGTGGAACCGCGGGGACCGCCGTTGGTGATGATGAACGGGCCATTGAACTCCTGGAAAGCCTGGCAGATCTGAGTGACCAGGTTGTAGAAGATGATGGGGGTGATCATCGGGACGGTGATGGAGAAGAACTGCTTCCATTTGCCAGCGCCGTCGATGGTGGCGGCCTCGTACAGGTCGGCCGGCACGCCCTTCAGAGCGGCGAGGAACAGCACCATGGCGGAGCCGAACTGCCAGATACGCAGGAAGCAGATGATCCACAGTGCGTAGCTGGGGTCGCTCAGCCAGGAAGGACCCTGGAAGTGGCCGAAGGTCAGCATACGGATGAGGGTGTTGACCAGACCGTCATCACGGAACACGGCCTTCCACAGCACGGCGATCGCAACAGAGCCGCCGAGGATGGAGGGGATGTAGTAGACGGTGCGGAACACGTTCACGCAGGCGATCTTGAAGTTCAGGATGTAGGCGATGAACAGTGCGAAGACCAGCTTCAGAGGCACAGTGATGAAGCTGTACTTGAAGGTGGTGATGAGCGCCTTGGTGATCTTGGGAGTGGAGAAGGCGTCCACATAGTTCATGATGCCATACTGATGGATGCCGTTGAAGAAGTCCATATCCGTAAAGCTGTAGTACAGAGACTGGCCGAACGGAATGGCCTTGAAGACGACGAAGCCGATGATCCAGGGGATCAGGTAGAACAGGCCCTGCCATTTGTCAAAAAACTTCTGGGCCGGGGTACGCCCGAGAGAGGGCGCTTTGCTTTCTTTCATCCGGGAATCCTCCTTTTATAAGGATATGTCTCGTACGCCGCACAATCGTTTGGACACATTTTTGTCAAAAAAATGTCATCACCGTCTTGCAAAAAAGGGGCATCCGTCCGTAGGTGGAAAGGATGCCCCTTGCAAGACTCTTTTATGCGGGGCGGCCCGTTGTCAACACCGCGCGTGTGCGGGCCGCAAAAAGTCCATGAGGCGGAAATCAGACGGTGTAGCCGACAGACTCCATGCCGTCCAGCAGGGTATCGACCAGGTCAGCGCCGGAAACATTGTCGTAATCCAGAGTGTCGAACACTTCCTGATAGACGCCGGTGCCGGTAGCCTTCAGGTCGTTGGACTCGAACAGGGGGTCGAGCTGGTTGGAAACGAAGGCCATGACCTTGCCGTTTGCCTCAGCCACCAGCTCCTTGATCTTGCCGGCGCTCTGAGCAGCAGCCAGACCAGCCTTGGAGGCGGGGATGCCGCACTCGGAGCCCATGATCTCGGCACCTGCGGTCTCGTTCAGCAGGAAGTTGATGAGGGTAGCTGCCTCTGCGGGATGCTCGCAGGTCTTGGTGATGGCCAGACCCATGGAGACCTTGGAGAAGCCGCCGTTGTAATCGCCGAACTTGATCTCCTCGCCGACGGTGAAGCCGGCCTTGTTCTCCTCGTCCAGAGCGTCAGCGTACTTGGTAGCGGAGGAGTCCCACTCGAAGCAGCCGGCCAGCTTACCGGTGATCCACTCGGTGGACTGGTGAGCGGCGTTGTCGCCGTTGGAGCCGTAGTAGGTGGGCAGGCTCATGATGACGTGGCCCTCGACCAGGCTCTTGATGAAGTCGATGCCCTCAGCAATCTGGTCGGCATCGTAGTTCAGGGTGGAGGTGGAGGGGTCGGCCCAGTCCTTGCCGTACTTGCTCTCGAGGTAGAACACCATCAGGATCATACGATCGTATGCGCCCAGGTGCAGGGGATAGTAGTCATCGCCCAGCTTCTCCTGGAAGGTCTTGCCGGCAGCCATCAGCTCGTCCAGAGTGGTGGGGAAGGAGATGCCGGCCTTGTCGAAGGTGGTCTTGTTCCAGTAGAAGATACGGCCGGTCATGGAGACAGGCACGCACTGCTGAGCGTTTGCCACGTTGCAGGCAGCCAGCTTGGCCTCATCCCACTGAGTCAGGTCCAGGTACTCGGAGACGCTGTTCAGGTCGATGAAGGTCTGGCCGTTCTTGGAGTAGTTGTACAGCCAGTTCCAGTTGATCTGGCAGACATCCTCAGCGACACCGCCTGCGAACTTGGTGGACATGGTGTCCTCCCAGCCGGACCATGCAGCGAAGGTGGGGTTGACGGTGATGGTGCTGTGCTCAGCAGAGAAAGCCTTGATGGCCTCCTGGTAAGCGTTGTGACGGGACTCGCCGCCCCACCAGCTCATGGTCAGGGTGACGGGGTCAGAAGACAGACCAGCCACGGAAGCGGCTGCGGAAGAAGCAGCGGTGGAAGTGGCGGTAGAACCAGCGTTGCTGGAGCCGCCGCAGGCGGCCAGCAGGCCGGCAGCACCCACAGCGCCAGAGACCTTCAGAAAGTCACGACGAGAAATTGCCTTGCTCATTTTCGTTCTCCTCCTATGTAGAAAACATCTTCTTGCACGGACGCCTCTGCAAAGCATCCGTTGTATACAAATATAATACCAAAGGCAAGAAAAAAAAGAAAGATGCAAATTGTAGTGATAGCGGCAGAAAACGTACAAATATTGCGCTTATTTTTTGCCCGCTTTTGACGTCATTGCCATAATGAATAAACTTGGACCGAAAAACTGTGCAACTTGTATACTTCAACGATTTGCATAGAAAACTGGGATGCAACAGGAGAAGATTGACCTGAATTGCAAGAATTTTGTAACCGAGGCAGAATTTGTTGAAAGAGCGTTGTATACATCAAAAGCGACGATAACAGAAAGTTCCGGCCCCGAGCTGATATATCAATAGCGCAAAAAACGCGCGAATCAGGCCCAGACTGATATATCACGGATGCAGAAAAGATACAAAAATGCCGCCCGGCGTGCGGACGGCATAAAATCAGGAAAAAGAGTCACCGGCGGGCGGCGTAGAAGGCGCTGCGCTCCCGGAAATAGCACTGGGGACACATGCTGACGTACTGGACGTCGTTCTCAAGGTCGATGGCGACCTGTTCGCCCTCAAAGACGAAGCGGCCGTTGACTTTGCGGCAGTTGCAGGTGGCCTTGCGGCCGCAGGTGCAGATGGTCTTCATCTCCTCGATGGTGTGAGCCAGCTCCAGAAGCCGGGTGGAGCCGGGGAAGCCCTTGAGGGAGAAGTCGGAGCGCAGGCCGTAGCAGATGACGGGGATGTTCAGCTCTACCGTCACCATGAACAGCTGCTCGGCCTGCTCTGCGGTGAGGAACTGGCTCTCGTCACAGAGCACACAGGCCAGAGGCCGACCCTCGCTGCTGGCGGCCCGGACGGCCTCCACCAGGTCCATGTCCGGCGGCACCAGCAGGTCGGCAGGACGGCGGACGCCCAGACGGCTCACGAGGTCGCCGCTGCCCTTGGTGTCCACCTTCGGCTTGAGGATGAGCACCCGCATCCCCTGCTCCTCGTAGTTGTGGGCCACCTGCATCAGCGCGGTGCTCTTGCCGCTGTTCATTGCGCCGTAACGGAAATAAAGCTTTGCCATGTCGAAAAAGTCTCCTCATAAAAGGACTCTCTCAGCCAAAGCCTGACGGAGAGGGCCTGTATTATCGATAGTATCTGCTCAGTCCTGATTGCGCAGCCGGTAGCCCAGGCTCATCAGGCTGTCGCCGAGGTGGACGTTCTCCACCACCACGTCGGGGTAGGAGACAGACAGATCGTAGTGGGAGAAGTTCCAGAAGCCCTGGATGCCCAGAGCCACCAGACGGCCGCTGATCTCCTCTGCGCCGCTGCGGGGCAGACAGAGTACAGCCACCTCGGGGTGGTGCTCGGCGCAGAAAGCTTCCAACTCGTCGCTGTGTAAGATCTGGATGCCGTTGATCTCTTTGCCCACCTCGTCGGGGGCATTGTCGAAGGCGGCGATGAGCTTGTAGCCGTTGGTGTCGGTGGTGATGAAGCGGCTCACAGCCTTGCCCAGACGGCCGCAGCCGATAAGGATGGTGGGCAGGAGGTCGCCGTTGCCAAAGAGCAGATGCTCAAGGATGCTCAGCAGGTTCTCCACCGAGTAGCCGATGCCCTGACGGCCATTCACGTCGCCGATGCAGTTGAAGTCCTGCCGAACCTGAGAGGCAGTGGTACCCATCTGGGCGGCCAGCTCACGGGACGAGATGCTGGTGATGCCGTCGTTCTTCAGGGTGCGCAGGTAGCGATAGTATTTGGGCAGGCGCTTGATGACGGGCAGAGAAGCTTTGCCGGGAGTGTTCATAGGGGGTCTCCTTTCTTTTTATCCGCAGCATTGCCGGGGAGAAGTGCGCAGCGGCAGGGTGCTCCGGCAAAAGATTTGTACTTTCTTGTACAATAATGATACATATTTGACAATCTTATCTCTAGTATAAAGTATACAGCGCGAAGAGAGAATGTCAAACCATTTGGCACATTTTTTTGAGAAAGAAAAGAAATCTTTGCCGAAGTATAACCGGCAGGAATGCCGGACAAGCTGAAATGAAGCAAAAAGGAGGATGCGCAGAATGTCACAGGAAGAGAAGAACATCCCCGTGGAGCAGCAGCGGCTGGAAAAAGAGCAGATCGAGGATATGGGCAACGTTTACCGCACCCGGGGAGCTCACGCCATCCACTGCCTGACGGTCATCGGCCAGGTGGAGGGCCATGTGGAAGCGCCCCAGGGCCAGAAGACCACAAAATATGAGCACGTCATCCCCCAGCTGGTGGCCGTACAGGAGGACCCCGCCATCGAGGGCCTGCTGGTCCTGCTCAACACCGTGGGCGGGGATGTGGAGGCGGGGCTTGCGCTGGCGGAGCTCATCGCCAGCATCTCCAAGCCCAGTGCGGCGGTGGTGCTGGGCGGCGGCCACTCCATCGGCATCCCGCTGGCCGTCAGCGCCCAGCGGAGCTTCATCGTGCCTACTGCCACCATGACGGTCCACCCCGTCCGCCATTCCGGCATGATATTGGGCGTGCCGCAGACCATGCGCTGGTTCGAGCAGATGCAGGAGCGCATTACCGGCTTCGTGGCGTCCCACAGCGGCATCTCAGAGAAGCGGTACACCGAGCTGATGATGCGCACGGGCGAGCTGGTCATGGACGTGGGTACCGTGCTGGATGGCCGAAAAGCCGTGCGGGAAAAGCTTATCGACGAGCTGGGCGGGCTGTCGGATGCGCTGGCATGGCTCTACCGAGAAATCGAGGGGAAATAAATTGCCATTTGACTTTTCCCGTGGTACAATGAAAGAATCGAGTAGTATCGAAATTCTTCCATCGTCACCGACAGAGCCGCCCTGCGCGCGCCCTGCTTCATGATATAAAATAAGGAACGGGTTTTAGGAAACATGGCAAAGAGAAAACGCAAGACCTCCGGGCGCAGCACAGCCTCGCGCCGCAAGAACCGGACACAGGACCGGATGCCCGCGGGGCTCATCACCCTGTTTGCGGGGCTGGTGCTCATGGCGCTGGCTTTCGTGCCGGGCAGCTCGGCCTGGCGCACGATGCACGATGTCCTGTTCGGCGTGTTCGGCTGCGGAAGCTTCGTGCTGGGCGCAGCGCTGTGCTATCTGGCCATCCTCTACACCCGGGGCGAAGACCTGCTGCCCCATATCGCAAAGCTGGTGCTGGGGCTCATCTTCGCCAGCGGCACGGTCATCGTCTTTTCTGACATCCCCACCGACCAGACCGCCGCGCAGATGACCGCTGCCTGCTATCATAATGGGATGAGCGCATGGCTCTCGGGCGGTGCGCTGGGCGCTGTGCTGGGCGGGACGCTCCTGCTGCTTTGCGGCAGACCCGCCGCCAATCTGGTCATGGCGGCGCTGGCGGCCTGCGCCAGCCTGTACATTTTCGACGTTACGCCCGCCGAGTGCTGGCAGTGGCTCTGCAACGTGGGCGGCAGCGTCCACGAAAAGGGCCTTGCCGTCCACGAGCAGAATGCCGCCCGCCGGGCCGAGCGTCTGGCAGAACGCGCCGCCGAGGAGGCCGCGGCAGAGGAATACGAGGACTATGACGACGACCTGCCGGAAGACGAAGCGGGCGAAGGCGAGGACTGCTGCGGCGGCGAAGAGCCTGCCGCGCCCGCCTTCCATATCCAGCCTCCCGGCTGGCTGGCTGGCGTCTTCCACTGGGGCCATCAGGTGATGCAGGGCGGCGAACAGGCAGAGCCTGCCCCTGCGCCCGCACCGGAAGTGCAGACCCCGCCTCAGCCCGAGCCTGCCCCCGTACAGGTGGAAAAGTCCCGGCCCCGTGCGCCCTTTGATATTGATTTAGGCCCTGACCATACCACCGTCACCGAGGGCGGCAGTGAGCCCATCGAGCCCATCATCCTCGGCCCCGGCGGCACCTTCGGCATGGACCCGCTCCGCCGTGCGCCCATCCGCGCCACCGTGACGCCCATCGTCCCGGACGCTGTGGATACCGCCGCCGAGGACTTCTTCACGGCCCAGCCCGAGCCGACGGTGACACCTACTGTCACGCCCGCCGCCCCGGCAGAAGAGCCGGAACGGCAGCCCGCGCCTGAGCCGCCGCTCTCCTTCGGCATCCCGCTCTATGATCGGACCCCGACTCCGGAACCGGCCCCGCAGCCGGTCAGCGCCGAGAATGCGGTGGCGTTCCGCTCTGAGCCGGATGAGGACGGCTGGATCAGCATCACCAGCGACCCGGTGGAGGAAAAAGACCTCAACACGCTGGTGGCAGCCGCCATGGAAAAGCCTGCTGTCTCCGAGGAGCAGGCCGCGAACGCCCCCGCCGAAGAGGCCGAGACGGAGGAGAGCTTCCAGTATCAGTACCCGTCCATCGAGCTGTTCGAGCGCGCCCCGGAGGAAAGCGACGCCGGTGCGGAAGACGAGCTGAAAGCCAACGCCCAGAAGCTGGTGGACACGCTGGAAAGCTTCGGCGTCCGCACCCGTGTGCTGGATATTTCCCGCGGCCCGTCGGTCACCCGGTATGAAGTCCAGCCCATGGCGGGCGTCAAGATAAGCCGCATCACTTCGCTGGCGGACGACATCGCCCTGAACCTGGCGGTGGCCGATGTCCGCATGGAGGCTCCCATCCCCGGCAAGCCTGCCGTGGGCATCGAGGTGCCGAACCATAAGAAAACGCCGGTCTACATCCGCAGCGTCTTCGAGAGCCAGAGCTTTTTGCGGATGACCTCGCCGATGGGCATTGCGCTGGGCAAGGACATCGCCGGCGTGGCCCAGGTGGCCGACCTGTGCAAGATGCCCCATCTGCTCATCGCGGGCAGCACCGGCAGCGGCAAATCGGTCTGTGTCAACAGCATCATTATGAGCCTGCTGTTCCGCTCCAGCCCCGAGGACGTCAAGCTCCTGCTCATCGACCCCAAGGTCGTCGAGCTGGCTGAGTACAACGGCATCCCCCACCTGCTGATGCCCGTCGTCACCGAGCCCCGCAAGGCGGCCGGCGCACTGGGCGGCGCAGTGCAGGAGATGGAGCGCCGCTACCACCTCTTCGCGGAGAACAACGTCCGCGACATCAAGTCCTTCAATAAGCTGGCGGCAGCGGACCCGAACCTCGAGAAGATGCCCTATATCGCCATCATCATCGACGAGCTGGCCGATCTGATGATGGTCGTCGGCAAGGATGTCGAAGACTCCATCTGCCGCATCGCCCAGAAGGCCCGTGCCGCCGGTATGCACCTCATCGTGGCGACCCAGCGCCCCAGCGTGGACGTCATCACCGGCCTTATCAAGGCCAACATCCCCAGCCGCATCGCCTTCGCCGTGTCCAGTCAGGTGGACAGCCGCACCATCCTCGACGGTGCCGGTGCCGAAAAGCTGCTGGGCATGGGCGATATGCTCTTCATGCCCGTGGGCGCACCCAAGCCCACCCGTATCCAGGGTACCTTTGTGCGGGATGAGGAGATCAGCCGTGTGCTGGACTTCATCAAGAAGAGCGCCACCGTCCAGTACGACGAGGCCATGATCGAGGCCATGGAAAAACACGCCATCCAGGACGGCAAGAAGGGCGGCAGTTCTGCCGACTCCGACGAGGAGGGCGGCAGTGACCCGATGCTCAAGCAGGCCGTGGAGGTGGTCATCGACGCCGGCCAGGCGTCCACCAGCCTGCTGCAGCGCCGCTGCAAGCTGGGTTATGCCCGCGCCGCCCGCATCATGGACGAGATGGAAGAAAAGGGCATCATCGGCCCCTACGAGGGCGCAAAGCCCCGCGCTGTCCTCATCAGCCGCCAGCAGTGGCTGGAAATGCAGATGAATCAGCCGGATGAATCATAAAAAATAAGGAGTATTATGGAAACCTCTTCCCAAATCTACACCGAATTTCTCCCCATCAGCCGGGCCGACATGGAAGCCCGGGGATGGGACCAGCTGGACTTCGTGGTGGTGGGCGGCGACGCCTATGTGGACCACCCCAGCTTTGGCACCGCCATCATCAGCCGCCTGCTGGAAGCCGAGGGCTACAAGGTGGGCGTGCTGGCCCAGCCCCGCTACACCGACTGCGAGGACTTCAAGCGGTTCGGAAAGCCGAAGTACGGCTTCTTCATCGGCGGCGGCAATGTGGACAGCATGGTGAGTCACTATTCCGTCGCAAAGATCCCCCGCGCGGAGGACGAGTATTCCCCCGGCGGCAAGGGCGGCGCACGGCCCGACCGCAGCGCCACCGTCTACACCAGACTTGCCAAGCAGGCATACCCTGACCTGCCCGTCATTCTGGGCGGTCTGGAAGCATCGCTCCGCCGCTTTGCCCACTACGACTACTGGCTGGACACCGTCCTGCCCAGCATCGCGGAGGACTCTGGCGCGGACATCATCAGCTTCGGCATGGGGGAACACCAGACCGTGGAGATTGCCCGCCGTCTGGCGGCAGGGGAGCCGGTGGAGAGCATCACCGATGTGGACGGCACCTGCTACCTGACCGACTTCGACCACCTGCCCGAGCGATATGTGGAGTGCGCGGGCTTCAAGAAGGTCGCCTCCGATAAGGTGGCCTATGCGAAAGCCTGCCGCATCCAGATGGACAATCAGGACGTCGTCAGCGGCCAAATCATCGTCCAGAAGCAGAGCGAGAAGTACCTCGTGCAGAACATCCCCGCAAAGCCCCTCGTCCGCTGGGAGCTGGATAAGGTCTACGCCCTGCCTTACACCCGCCGCTACCACCCCATCTACGAGGCCATGGGCGGTGTGCCTGCCATCCGGGAGGTGCAGTTCTCCATCATCCAGAACCGCGGCTGCTTCGGCGGCTGCAATTTCTGCGCCATCCAGCTGCATCAGGGCCGACGCGTTACCAGCCGCAGCGCCGACAGCATCGTGGCCGAAGCAGAGCGGATGACCCACGAGCCGGATTTCAAGGGTTACATCCACGACATCGGCGGCCCCACCGCCAACTTCCGTTTCCCATCCTGCCGCGAGCAGATGCTGCGGGGTATGTGCAACGGCGGCAAGCACTGCCTCGCCCCCACCACCTGTTCCCACATGATCGTGGACCACAGCGATTACCTGAAGATCCTCCGCCGCGTCCGGGAGCTGCCCGGCGTCAAGAAGGTGTTCATCCGCAGCGGCATCCGCTTCGATTACCTGATGGCCGACCCCGATGACACGTTCTTTAAGGAGCTGGTGGAGTACCACGTCTCCGGCCAGCTGAAAGTCGCGCCGGAGCACTGCGCCCCCAACACCCTCGCCTACATGGGCAAGCCGCCCATCGAGACCTTCAACAAGTTCAAGGATAAGTTCTACGAGCTGAGCAGGAAGGCGGGCAAAAAGCAGTACCTCGTGCCGTATCTCATGTCCAGCCACCCGGGCAGCACCCTCAAGGATGCCGTCTATCTGGCCGAATACCTCTACAAGAACCATATGCGCCCCGAGCAGGTGCAGGATTTTTATCCCACGCCCGGCACCGTGAGCACCTGTATGTTCTACACCGGCCTCGACCCCTACACTTTGAAGCCGGTGTTTGTGGAAAAGACCGCGGAGGGCAAGGCACTTCAGCGCGCCCTGCTCCAGTATTATGAGCCCCGCAACGCCGAAAAGGTCATCAAGGCGCTGAAAATGACCCACCGCGAAGACCTCATCCCCCTGCTGGTTCCCGCCGAGGGCCGCATTGCGGTCCAGCGTTCGGCCCGCAGAGCCGAGGCCGCCGATGTGACCATCCACGGCGACGGCACCTACACCGTCCGGCCCAGAGGCAAGGGCGGCAAGCCCCAGAGCCGCTCCGCCGCCCCGGCAGGCCGCAATCCGGCGGGCCGTCAGCCCAGCCCCGGCGCACGTTTTGCGCCCCATTCGGCTCCTGCGCATAAACCGAAAAACAATCAACAGAAAGAGAATACATCGTGGAAAACTTCAAAAAAGAAAAAGTGACCGCTCAAACGCTCATGAGCCGCCTCGCTGCGCTGGCACTGGCCGCAGCCCTTGTGCTGGGCCTCGTGGGCTGTGACACCTCTTCCATCGTCCCGGGAGGCAGCGGCGACGTCATGCCGAACCCGGCAGCTTCTCAGACCGGAACGACGCCTTCCGACGGGCAGGACGCCGCCTTCCAGATGCACTTCATCGACGTGGGGCAGGCACTGAGCGTGCTGGTGGAGTGCGACGGACAGTTCATGCTCTACGACGGCGGCAATGTGGATGACGGCAGTCTGGTGGTCTCCTACTTGCAGAGCCAGGGGGTCGAGCAGCTGGAGTATGTCTTCTGCTCCCACGCTCACGAAGACCATGTGGGCGGTCTGGCCGCTGCGCTGGCCTGCTTCCCGGCCTACCACGTCTACAGCCCCGTGACGGAAGCCTCCACCAAGTGCTTCAAGGATTTCGTCAAGTACACCCAGCAGCAGAACTTACAGGTGGAAGTTCCCACAGTAGGCACCCAGTGGGCGCTGGGCAGCGCCACTGTGACCATGCTTGGCCCTGTGGCGCAGTACGATGACACCAACGATACCTCCATCGTCCTGCGCATCGACTACGGTGCGACCAGCTTCCTGCTCACCGGTGATATGGAGGCCGACGCCGAGCGCGACCTCGTGAACAGCGGCGCGAACCTCAAGGTGGATGTCTTACAGGTGGGCCACCACGGCTCCAGCACCTCCACCAGCTACGTCTTCCTGAACGCCGTCCTGCCCGAAATGGGCATCATCTCCTGCGGGGTCAACAACAAGTACGGCCACCCCCACGAGGAGACCCTGAGCATCCTGCGGGACGCCGGTGTGGACGTCTACCGCACCGACCTGCTGGGGACGATCACCGTTTCCAGTGACGGCCAGAACTACACGGTGGCAACGGAACACTTCGCCACCGACGCGGAGCTGAATCCCACCGACCCGGCAGCGTCCAGCACGGCCCAGCAGGCCTACATCGGCAACGTGAACAGCAAAAAGTTCCATCTGCCCAGCTGCGCCAACCTCCCGGCAGAGAAGAACCAGATTTTGTTCTCCAGCTATGATGAGGCCGTGGCCGCAGGCTACAGCCCCTGCTCGAGCTGCATCAAATAAGATGACCGCTCAGTCTCACTGCCGCCCGACAAGGCCAGACGGAGAGGTCAAAGCAAAAAGCACCATGTCTCGAATCGAAGCATGGTGCTTTTTGTGCGTCGCTTCAGCAATGATATAAAACTCCCCGCCGGGAGCACGCAGGATGCTTCCGGCGGGGAGGAGTTAGGAGGAGGCTGAAAAAATTATTTGTTGGCGAAGTCGGAGATGCGCTCCACGATGCGGATCAGATCTTCCAGAGTGGTCTTTTCCTTGGGCAGGTAGCTGTTGCCGGTCTTGGCGGTGACAAAGCCGAAGTAGGCGCTGGCACCCACGTTGTCCTCGTACACGGACTCGATCTGGCTGGCGTCGTCGAACTTCGGCTGAGTGCCCAGCGTCTCGTTATAAGGCACGCCGCAGGACAGCAGAGCGATGTGGCCCATCTCGTCGCGGTCGATGGTGGCATCGGGCAGGAAAGCAGTGCGCTTGGCGCTTTCAGAGCTGGTGACACCGGCGTTGTACAGAGTGCCCTGTGCGCTGGCGCTGGTGGGGTCTTTCAGCTCGATCATGCCGGCTTCGACCACAGCGGCGATGACGCCGTAATCCGGGTCGCTTGCGGGGACGTCGGAGATCGCGACCGGTGCAGACGGAGCGGTCAGATTCCACAGTTTGCCCAGCATCTTGGCGCACTCGCGCTTGGTGATGGGACGGTTCAGGTCGAGTGCGTCGTTCTCGTCAATGTAACCCTTGGAGGCGGCACGTAGCAGCTCGGCATCATTGGTGGTACCGGCGATCTCGGCGCTCCGCAGCACCTTGTAGGGGATGCTGGCGTCCTGATTGCCGCTCCGGTCGGTGGAGACGAACTTGATGTACTTTCCGGCCAGATAAGAGGGAACCGCATAGCTGCGGCGGATGCGGAAGAAATGGTAATCGCCGTCGGCGCTGTCCGAGATCAGCCACTTGCTGCTCAGGTCGGTATCTTCGCCGCCCAGCAGGGTGGAGCTGCCCTCAATGCGCTGGCCCGGGACGGGAACGCCGAGGATCTTGGTCTCCACGGGGCGGGGGTAGGTCTTGCCGTTGATGGTCACGTTCTCCATGACGGGGTCTTCCCAGTTCAGAGCGCGGATGTCGGTGCCGACGTTGGAGATGTTCACATTGCGGAACACCAGACCGGTGATGGGAACTTCCTCAAAGGCCTCCATGAAGATGCCGTATTCGCCTCCGCTGCTGGTCAGGTTCTCGATGGTAATGTTCTTGAACTGAGGCAGATAATTACCATCACGGCCCACATCGTACAGCATGGTGGCATGGACGACGGCGTTGCCGACAGATTTGACCTTGGAGTTGCGCAGATAGATGTTCTCCACAGCGCCGCCGCGCTCTGCATTGGTCTTGAAGCGCAGGGCGTAGTTCAGAGTGGGGCTGTCGAAGGTGTTGTTGTCTGCGAACAGGTTCTTGATGCCGCCGCTCATCTCGCTGCCGCAGGCGATGCCGCCGTGGCCGTCTGCGAAGGTGTTGTTGCGGATGATGAGGTTCTGGGTGGGATAACCAGCTTCGCCCAGCTCACGGCCATCGCGGTTGCGGCCGGCCTTGACGGCGATGCAGTCGTCGCCGGTGTTGAAGAAGCAGTTCTCGATTAGGACGTAGTTGCAGTTTTCGGGGTCACAGCCGTCGTTGTTGTAGCCGTGGGTGTCGATGGTGACGCCGCGGGCGGTGAAGTTGGTGCAGAGGACGGGATTCAGCTCCCACATGGGAGAGTTGGCGATGGTGACGCCCTCGACCAGGACATTGGTACACTCGATGGGCTGGTAGAAGTTGGGGCGCAGATAATGGCCTTCGCCGAAGATACGCTCCTCTGCGGGGGTGCCGTCGTCGGTCATCTTGCGCAGCAGCTTGGCATCGGCGCTGCTGGGCCTGGTGGTGGTGCCGTCCGGGTTGACGGTGCGGGACCAGTTCCACCAGTTGTTCTTATCGGCCTGACCATCAAGGGTGCCCTTGCCGGTCAGAGCGATGTTCTCCTGCTGATAAGCGTAGATCAGCGGGCTCCAGTTATACAGCTTGGAGCCTTCGTAGTGGGCGAACACCAGCGGGTAGTTGGCCGGGGTGATGTCCCGGGTGAAGCGCAGGACGGTGTCCTTGCTTTCCAGATGCAGGTTGACGTTGCTCTTGAGGGTGATGGCGCCGACGTCATACACGCCGGAGGGGATGACGACCGTGCCGCCGCCGTGGGCGCTGGTCTCGTCGATGGCGTGCTGGATGGCTGCGGTGTCCAGTTTACCGTCGTTGGGGACGGCGCCGTAGTCCAGAACATTGACCGTGTAGGCAGGGAATACGGGGTCAGAAATGTGGGTCAGGATCTCCTCGGCCATATCCCAGGACAGGTCGTTGGAGTTGGTGGCAGCAGGAGTGACCTTGCGCAGGCAATTCTCGTCTGCGGCTGCTGCATGAGGCAGGCTGGAAAGGAGCAGTGCGGCAGAGGTCGCACCGGCAGAGGTGAGAAACTGACGGCGAGTGATTTTTTTCATGATACGATACTCCTTACACTTCGTGCGGGTTGAAGGACGCATCCCTTCGCAGGCGGTGCGCTCCGTAAGATGGCTAAAGTATAGTAAAGATTTCACAAAATTTCAACGACAAATGAAAAATGTCCTAGTTTTTCAAAGAAAGTATTGAAATATATCAGTTATCTTGCATAAATTCCCGGAGGGCATGGTTTCGGGAGGATGGAAAGGCGGAGGAGGAAAAGGCAAAAAATAACACCAGCGCGGCAGATGTGATACGAGATCGCATCTGCCGTGCTGGTGGCTCGATCCAAAATCAAAAAATGTTCAGCGTCCGCGTCCGGCTCCGCCGCCGTGGCTGCTGCCGCCGCCCATGCCGCCAAAGCC
>ONZU01000528.1_pt1 | contig 35015 bp, 36 predicted proteins | sample 1671161 | NCBI WGS metagenome assembly ONZU01 (sample SAMN06348128, study PRJEB24527) | human gut metagenome | biome: human gut; feature: ankylosing spondylitis patient; material: feces | host: Homo sapiens | place: China | collected 2015-10
CGTAACAGACAAAATCTGTTACGCAATAAAAGTCTAACTTTTTGGGGTCACCTCATTTAAAGAAATTTGCATTGTCCTCTATTAACTTTTTTATATTAATATATTTTGATAACAAGACGCCATTCGCACTTTCATATGCAGTATCTTCCCTTAATGTAAACACATATTCAAACTTAGTTTCTTCAAACGCAACAAAATAGTCTTTAATCTTCTCATCAAATTTTACATCTAACACCTTTAACTTTTTCCTAAGTTCATCAGAAAGATTAATCACATACACATTATCGGTAATGCACTCCGTCAATTTAGTTTCCATATTATTTTGAATACCAATCAATTTATCTCCTTGGAAATCTAATACGATTTTTTTGTCACTATTCTTTTTTAAAAATGTATTAAGTCTTTTAATGGTTTCATATGTAAAATCATTTCTATTCATATAATTAAAACCGTTTTCTAATTTTCTTTCATTATTATCATATCCGCTATTTTCTTTCATAAAATCTGTATATACTTGTTCCATATGCATATTTAAATAAATAAACTCACCATAATAGATTGCAGAAATCATACTTTCACCTACCAAACTCAATTTCTATCCGTACTCCCTTTAATTTACTCTCAAAACATTTTATGGATGAATATTTTAAATCTTGCGACATTCCTTTTAGCAAACACCCCACACAATCTGTGATTTTTTTATCACATCCTTTGCATCTATTAGTGGTAAAAACTACTTGCGTAGCTCCCGTTTGAATCCGTAATACTCCACCCGTATTAACTACTAATTTTTTTAGATATGCTAAATTAACTCTATTTTGAAGTTCTGAATAATATAAGACTTCCATTATGTCAAAAAAATCTTCTAACTTATACATCCCATATTTCTTAATATAACCATCCTTTAAAGTTTTAAATTTCTCCACACACTCAACTGAATAAGATTTACTTCCTCTTCTTTTTTCTAGTGAATGTCTGAAACCATTTCCCACATCACATATGGACAACATTGTTTTATGCATATTGGAATGTAAAAGTGCATAACATAATGACATACTATATAACCTTGCATTTGTAATTAGTTCTGCCAATAGGGTTCTACAATTTTCCATTTCGTCTATCCATAATTTTTTTATATCTGATAGTACGGTTCCATAATCAAGTGGAACTATATGATAACGCATTTCTTCATATGTCTGTGCTCTTATTTCATCCTGTTCATCCTCTGAATAACTAAAAAAATTCTGCACAGGATAATATACATGCATTATATGTGCCTCTCTATATTCTTTTTCTATATAATCTGAAAAACCGCCAATCAACTCCTTATCATATTCTACATACCCCAATTCTGTTTTTGCATAATGAAAAAATAACGTATGATCCAAACAATATAGTAAATGTGGACGATACACAAATTCTAAAAACACCGGTTCTTCATTTACATTATAAATAATATCCAATATTCCCATAATCAAAGGAATACATTCATAATTAATTTTTTCTGTATTAATGAACGATATTATAGGATTCTCCATACCTCCATTCAAATAATACTCTGATAATTGAGGGAGTACCTCATTATAAAGTTTAAAATTTGTTATTTTAATAGGTAAATATATTTTCATTTTGATCCGTCCTCACATCAATAATACATTCATTGAACTATTTGCATATTATCATTAACATTAAAATTTGTAGCATTTATCACACACACATCCGTATTTTCCTCCAAATTCCTGCCAAATATGCAAAAATCAATCTGAACTCCCGCAATAATTAACTCTCGATGATAAAAACTCTTGTATATACTGGATATTTAGGAGTTTTAAATCTCGTATTCGAGAAGTAATTACCTCTTGTGTTTTCAATGTAAATCATGAGTTTTGCAAAAAATAAGCCATTTTCTGGAACGAGAGTTAATTTTGTCAAAAGTTCAAAATCAAGATATTCTACTATCTACAATTTTTTTTATCACTATTCCAGAAGTGTTATCAATTATATACTCATTAGGTTGTATTTTTAATATAGCTTGTTTTATCTTGCTCATATTCTCAATATCAATTACAATATCTGAATATTTTTTGTTCAATATCTTCAACACATTATCAACAGCAAATCTTGGCACGCCCAACTTCGATACAATTACCGCTTCCTTGCTTGATACCCCATAATAAATATAAGAAGGTAACATTTGTGCATTTTCTGTCTGCAAATCAAAGCTCACGGCCTGATATATATTTATTCCCCATGGCATATAAGACTTCATCTGGCTATTAAGATAACGATTGCATAAAGAAATTGCATCTTCATCGCTTTGCCCTGGTCGTTTAATTTCTTTCGCAATATCTCTCACCTTATCGCCATTTACCCAGCCCATAAGTAACTTAGCTATATTTTCTGGATCCAGCTTCCCTTGCCCTAACATATCAATTTTTATTTCAGGAATTTTTGCAATAATATTAATAATCTCTGTCAAGCGCTCAATATTCTTAGTTCGAAGAATAATTTCTGAAGCCTTATACTCATGATCTCCTTTTTCTTTCAGTCCATGGATAAACGCACCTATTATAGATTTAACCTTTGTGTAACTTATATCACTAATACCTAATTCATCCGCCTTCGCCATATCCTCCTTTTTATTTTCGTTAATATGTCGAATATATTGTGTTACAAAAGTATTTAATTTTCTTTGTGCATTAATAAAACCTTCCTGTTTACTCAAACTATGATACAAATAAGAATCTGTTAATATTCCCCTAATTTTAGCAATATCTTTTGGACTAATATCATAATCATAGCTAATGTTCAATATATGATTTATATATTGCAACAGATTTAATATTGGTGCATTATTTGGTTCTTTTAACACATTGTAGTCAAAACTTATAGTACTATTTCCCGTAAAATAAGCATTCAGTGAAGATATTACTTCTTTTAAATCTGATTCAATATATCTTTTCACTGTTGACTTGGTTTCTTTCTGGGAATTAGAATAGGAGAGAATAATATATCCCTCTTTATCCTTGTATGCTCTGCCAGCACGCCCTGCTATATTCCAAAACTCAGCGTTTGATAAATCACCTTTATTACGCAATTTAACTGTATCAAAAATAACCGTATTAATCGGGAAATTCATTCCTTGCGCCAATGTTGTTGTTGCAAATATAAGTTTTATCTTATTGTTTCGGACTAATTCCTCGATAATTTCCTTGACCAGACTTGATAAGCCAGAATTATGATAACAAATACCAAATTTCAAACATTCGATTAAAGGATCATTTTCTCCATTTTCTAACTTTACAATCTCTATTGCACGTTGAATTTCTTCGTCACAGCTCATATCAGGCAGCATACCTTTTTCTTCAAAATACATTTTCGTATAAGATGCTAATTTCAAAGTGGTACCTCTGCCACCACACAAAACTAAAATATTCCCTTCCTGTTCAATAAAATCATTCAGAACCACACAAAGTCGAACCGTATTATCAATACTATCTAATCTAAGCTCTTCTTTCACATCCTGCGGGTTCAAGTTCAAGGAAATTTCAACATCTTCTGTCCCCAATTGGTTTCTTGGTGATTTGTAAAATTGTAGAACAGATTTTGTTTTCTTACTATCAAGTAAATTACAACCAATATATTGTTTTGTTGGTGCCCACTCTATGGAAATAGTATCTGCATTTCTTGGTGAGTCGGCTAACCACTCACTAATTTCCTGAGCATTACTAATAAAGGGGCTTAATAAAAGAAAATTTGCCTCTTTCATATTTTGCTTTATAGATGATAAGACCAGTTCAAATTTAGAGCCCCGTGATTTGTCTCCTAAATTATGTGCTTCATCCATAATAACTAAACGAGTGTTTTGTATTGCCGGATGATTTTGTCTTACAAGTGCCTCTAATTTTTCAGGCGTACTAATTAATATATCAATATGCTCTCGCGTCAAAATTTCATTTTCTATCTCATCAACATCATAATATGGTAATGCTGTTTCTATATTAAAATTAAATTCCTTAAAATCACTTTGCAAATCAATTTTAACTTGATCAATAAGCGCATTAGTTGGAACAATATAACAAACTGTAGGATTAAAATCGGCTGTTTTATAGTTATGAATACTAAATAATATCTGCATCTCTGCCAACAACGACTTTCCTGCACTAGTCGGCATTCCAACAACAATACTCTTTTTAGGCGTTAACACATCCGAAATAACCTCTCTCTGAGATGGCAATAAAGAATATATGTATCTATTACCATTGGAAAGGTTTTCTTCGATAAACTTTCTTATTAATGGTGACTTTTCTGCAATGTTCCATATTGAATTTTCTGCTACACTTTCATATGCATATCGCAACAAATGCCCAATAAGTTTCAAGTCAATGCTTTCATTATCCAGCAAATGAAATGCATTATATGAATACATATCGATAACACTATATATATCTTGATTTTCCGAGCTATCAATCTTACCGCTAAAAAGATATTCTTTTAAAACCGTCGTCAAATAAATTATATTTCCATAAGAAGCAATCTTTAGACCAACCGGTATATCTAACTCAGCTTTTGCAAGTTCTTCCCTTTGAGCCTCATCCAAACAATCATTTGCTCTTTTGATAAAGGAATTTAACTGTGTCAATCCATCATAATTTTTAATATTACTCATCAATAATACAATTAGATAGTATGTATCATATTCTAATTTCTGCATTGTTGGGAATTCATTGTATAAACTCATCATTTTGGTCAATTTAGCATTATATTCCTTAATAACCAAATCAGACATTGTCTGTCTATCTGCCATATAAGATAACATACTATACATTACCAAGTATGACATATTTTCCCAACACTCATTATCATTAATCTGATCTAAAACTTGTTCATACAGGGATGCTACTGTTCCACATAAACCTACAAGTAACTCTTTTCGTTTGTCGCTCTCAATTAAATCCATATTTGGATTTTCTAAAACAATTTCCAATAATGCATTCAGCAAATTCGCCTTAGAAAGTAAATCACTATTCAAATATTTCTTACTTTGTTCTTTTGCAGAAAACTTATTATATAAATGACTAGTTTCAATATCTGCGAGCATAACAGTAAGCGAAGAAATATTTTCTTCGCTTACATCAAATACTTTCTCTATTGAATTTATTATGCTCTTAATATATTCCATTGCTATTCACCTATTGCCTCTTCATAGACTTCATTACTAAATTCAGAAAATTTCTTTCTAAATGATAAGATTATATTCTCGACATTTTCTCTTTTAACTCCCTGTAAAGAAAAATTTTTATAATCGTCTATGTTCATCTCCGGAACAATTTTCTCGTTATTTCTAAGCAAAAATGGGAAGAACATTATATTATCTGCTAAGTCTTCCTTTTCTCCAGCAATTAAATTCGCTAAAAAGTCTACTATTTTTTCTAATATATCATCCTGCATTTTAACATTTCTTATACCATGCATATATTCCAAAATTTCGTGAGAAACTCGATTATCTACATCATCAATAGCTTTCTGAATATCCTGTTGTAAAGATTGCACAGAATCACATGGTATTTGATTTGCTTCAGATGCCTTGACCTCACATACAACAAATCGAATTCTATCATTATCTATCCAAATACCAGGTACATCTATCCCGTCAGTATGTTTATCAATTTCAACGGTTTTCAAATTTACTCTTTTATCAGCTTCATCATAAAACTTACAACCATATTCTTGTTCTAGCAAATACTGTGCCATCCATTCTGTTACGCGTTCTCTGCGAACATCAAATTGTGGTATTTTCGTTTTTTTAGGAATATTGATTTTTGCAACCTGCTCATTAAATCTGGCCACAAAATCTGGATTCAAATTTTTTGTTCCATAATACGTCAAATCATATTCTTCTATATTATGTACTTTAGATATTTTTACTTTATTAACTAAATATGCTTTTATCTCATTGAAGTTTTCTTCATTTTCAATATCAAATTCAAAAAGATTAACCTTCAAACCATTCAATTCTGTTTCCAGTACTTTTGATATACCTGCCATTGTATAAACCACCTTCGAATATGTTATACATAAAGTCCACCCAGTATATTTACTATAACACACTACCCTCTCTTTTTCTATACATTTTGCCTATTTTTTGTCATCTCTTTTATTACTTTAAAAACATTTTTCACGAAAATAGCCACATGATTTATATTGAAATCAATGTGGCTATTTTTTATAACATATTCTTATTGAACCGATAGCCAACACCCCAAACCGTCTGTATGTAGATTGGCTTGCTTGGATTATCCTCTATCTTTTCCCGTATATTGCGAATATGGCTCATAACAATGTTGTAATCACCGAAATATGGCTCTTTCCAAACGCTATTATATATCTGCTCTTTGCTGAATACTATTCCAACATTTTGAGCCAACAACAATAAAATTTCAAATTCTGTATATGTAAGTTCAATCTCATTTCCGTCACGAACCACAATCCGCTTAAACTTGTCAATACAAAGTCCTTCAAAATGAAGTTTTTCTTTACAGAAGTCATCATGTTTCAGAACTTCTATTTCTTCATTAATATATGACAAAAGACGATTGAAAATATGCTCTTCTCCATCCTCAAATGATAGAATTAAAATCTTCCCAAATGATCACCCCATTTCACATCCTGTATAAGCCATTATTTTTATACAAATTGTTTTGTCTTATAAGATACCAATCCTTTTACCAAACACCCTATGGCAAAACAAACATTTATTCCCAGTACAATATACCAAATCTCATATATGTCATTTACAATTCCCGTCATGACAAGAAAAATCGGCATAGAATCTACTATAAGCCAAATGATCCCCCCGAAAAACATCCTTATCAATACAGGAAGTCCCCAACATACAGCCATAATAATTACTGCGCCAAAAGAGCTATCCTGATATGCAGAAACGCATAGTGTAATGGCGCATAACGATAAAAGCGCCTGAAAAGCTAATCCTAATAAAATGCCAAGATATTTCAAAAATAATACAGGTTGAAGCATATGTTGAGAAAGCACCATCCAGGATATATTTTCAAATCCCTTCAAACCATATATCATCCAGCATAAGACAAAATTGACTAACACAAACCACATGAAAATGAAAATAGTGAATGTAAAAGAAGCTAAAATTTTAGCAGGAACATCTTTTCTTCTTCCTTCTTCCGTGCTAAAAATTAATGGCAGCATTTTCGTCTGGCTTTCCTCTGCGAAAATGGTAGACACCCCGCAAATAATCAATATGCTTCCTAAAATCAATCCAAACTGAAGCATTTCAACGAATACCTTCCATCCCGTTGTATATGCCAAATAAGGTGTTTTCCCAATTTCATCATAAGCTTTTCCCAATTCTGTTTCCCCCAGAAAATACCTTTCCGTTGGAAGTACACCATTTTCCCATGCACCATTGGTAAAATATCTTGTAACAAAATCATTTAAAAAGTTTCCATCTCTCCACCCTGGCATATTTTCCTCAAGTTTTGCAGGCAAACCATATTTTTCAATTATTTGATTCACTTTTTCATCCGTCAAATCACCTTCAAATTCTTCCGTAATCTTCCGATTCATCTGCACTGCTTCATAACCGGAATAAAACTTCCCATCTACTGTCGATATTTCTCCACCGACCTCTGCAAACCAAAAATATAGAAACAGCAATCCTGTCGTAGCCAACATTCCTATTTTAAATATTTTATTTTGAAAAAGTTTAAAAAGTTCCATCTTATAAAGTCGCATTTTTTTCTCCCCCTGTTATTTGTGTATGATAAAGATATGCATCTTCCAGTGTACTTTCCACATTTTCTGCACCTGCAACCGGCTGTCTTTCTGAAACAATTCTTAGTTCAACATTTTCTCCACTACTTCTCATATTGCTTACAATGAAGCTACTGGTTATCTGCCCTGCTTCTTTTTCAGAAACAATACACTTCCAGACACATCCTTCTACTTTGTCAGTAATCTCTTTCTCCGTTCCTTCTTGAATCAATTCTCCATTCTTCATAATCAAAATACGGTCTGCAATATAATCTATATCAGATACGATATGTGTAGACAGTAAAACCATCCTATTTTTTCCAAGTGAACTAATCACATTACGAAAGCGTACTCTCTCCTTTGGATCAAGCCCTGCCGTAGGTTCATCTAAAATCAAAATTTCAGGATTATTCAGAAGTGCCTGTGCAATTCCTATTCTTCGTATCATACCTCCTGAAAAAGTCTTCAGCTTTTTCTTTTTCACATTTTTTAACTCTACCATATCTAAAAGTTCGTCAATACGACTATCGGCATAGTCTTCCGGTAGTGCTTTCAATGCCGCCATATATCGCAGGAAGCGTTCTGCAGTAAAATCACCATAATATCCAAAATCTTGTGGTAAATAGCCCAATAACCTACGATACTCTGCTCCCATACTGGCTATCTCAATATTATCGCAATAAATACTTCCCCCCGTTGGCTGCAAAACACCACAAATCAATCTCATTAATGTTGTTTTTCCTGCACCATTTTCTCCCAACAGTCCATACACACCATTTGTAAATGTATAATTGAATTTTCTGACTGCTTCTTTATCTTTGTATTTTTTTTGTACATCCATCAACTTTAATTCGTGCATAATACTTCTCCTTTTTCCATTTTACTAAGCAATTTTTTTATCTGCATTACAAATAAAAGTCCCGACACAAGAAAAGCTACTGCCCATATCCAAAGAGTTGTTACAAAAAGTGCTCTCGGAATCGAACCTATTACTCCATAACTTATTGATAAAAAGATGGCACTCATACCAAATAAAGATGAATTCTTTCCTCTTGTTTCCATTGATAAAATTCCTAATGCAGTTATGCTTGATACTAGATATGGAGTTAAGATATACAGCCCCACCTGTAATAATCCAACTCTCCAATGATAGTTCAAATAGCCAGCTATCAAAAACAATATCATAACATTTATCATCCCCGACAATACCAGCCATGCAGCAACACACTGTTTTGTATTGAAATAGCAGCTTTCTCCTAACTCTGCCATTTTTCCAAAAAACAATTTATCAATCACACTAATAGACGTTATGCTAAGAATACCTGCTCCAACCATACATACAGTAATCATCCCATTTTGATTCAATCCGGTATATTGCAATGCTGTAACAAAAATAATTCCTAAACAAATAAGGACACCATAAACAGCAAAAAACAATTTATCCATGTACCAAAATTGATGAAGCAAAATATTTTTTGTAGACATCATCGGCGTTCTCTGCTTTTCCATTTCCTCAATCATTGCATAATAAGTCTTTTGTTTTCTTATTTCATCAACATGAACTTGCTCATCCGCCTTTGCAAAAAGAGTCTTTATTTCGCTATCTCTCATAATCATTCTCCATTAACTTTTTTAACTGATTTACACCTAATCGAAATCTTGACTTTGTAGTAGAAACACTGCACCCCATAATCTTTGCAATATCTTTAAATTTCATTTCTTCATAAATACGCAGAATAATAACTTCCCTCGTATCCTGCGAAAGTTCCTTTAATAAATTTCTCAAATAAACGGCATCCTCCGCTTCGGTCAGCATATCTTTATTATTTGGAATTTTATCAATCTCCTCCCATTCGATGGCTGTTACTTTTTCTTTCTTATCCCGGAAATAATTAAAACATATATTTCTTGCAATAGTCAGGAGATAACCTTTGAGATTATGATGTTTATAGGAAGCTCCATATTTCATAAATTTCAAAAAAGTTTCCTGAGCAATGTCGTAGGCATCATCCTCTGTTTGAACCATATATAGGCAAAAGCGATAAATATCTGCATAATATCGTTCAATAATAATACCGACTGCCTCTTTATTTCCGCTATGTACTTTTTGAATCAATTCGCTGTCTTTCATAACGTTTTCTCCAATCATAAAACGTCTTACATCTTATATAACCATTGCAAAGCGAAAAAAGTTCACTATAAATTTGCTTTTTAATATTTTTAACTCAAACTTCGCACATAAATTTTAGCTATGCACCTTGAAAATTCAATATCTGGCAGTTATTCAGTTGTCAGTGTTCAGCCTTTATGCAGCCTGCAGTCGTATTTTCATCATCGTAGGAAGTGCATCATAAATGCACTCGCCAATTCATTGATTTTTTCGTCTGAAAGTTCAGTGTTATCTGAAAGCATTGTTCTGAACATTTGAAGCAGCATTTGAAAAGCCTGTATCCATGTGATATCAGACATTTCGTCAGAAAAGTATAAAAAGAGCTCCCCAAGTGACCGGTTATCATTGGATTCCCGGCTTTCCAGTGACAGCATCATATATCGGGTAAAAACAACTGCGGTATGCGCAGTCATTGCATCATAGGACAGAGAATTACATTCTCTGCTCAAGTTAAGGTAGCTTTTGCAAAATTAGGTGTTTTTTTCCTGTAAGCAGACTCATATACATACTTCTGTTGGAGAAAATCAGCAGAAACATGTATTGAAAAATCTCCGTTACCGGAGTGCCTTTCCTTTTATAGGCATTGACAGCTTTCAAGGCTGAAGAAATATGAAACCTTGTAAAAAATCGTTTGATAGATTTAGAAATCTGCTTATCATTTTGAGTCGCTTGTGTTATACTTTTATTCATAGCATGAGCCTCCGGTTTGTAATTGTTTTTTGGCAACTCAATTATACCAAAACCATTGGTTTCATGCTATTTTTATGCCAGTTATTATTGAATTTTCAAGGTGCATAGGCACATTTTAGTGTGCGAAGTTTGAGTAATTAAAATGCCAAAGGGGTTTGATACAGTTATAGGAGATGGAGGTACAAAGCTTTCAGGAGGTCAAAGGCAACTATTATCCATAGCGAGAGGATTATTGAGAAATACAAAAATATTTTTGCTGGATGAGATAAACTCAAATATAGATGGATTGACTGAAAAAAATATTGTACAAACAGTTTTTAGATTGTCTCAAAATCATACAGTAATTATGGCTACACACAGGGCAACTACAATAATGCAAATACCTAGAATAATTGTTATTTGTGACGGGAAAATGTTGCTGAGGGCACACATGAAAAACTTTTAAATGAATGCATGACATATAAAGAATTGTTTTAAAAAATAGACAGCAATTAGTGTGCTGAGAATGTGAGGTTATAATGAATGATCTTGTAATTGAAACAAATGATTTGACAAAATGTTATGGAGAGCAAGTCTGCGTAGCACAGCTATGTCTTCATGTGCCAAAAGGAAAAATATATGCGCTTTTAGGGAGAAATGGAGCTGGGAAGACGACAACTATGAAAATGTTGTTGAATTTGGTAAAACCCACATCAGGATTTATTAAAATTTTTAATGATATTCATTTAGAAGATGCTTCAAAAGCGTATAGCCGTATAGGTGCACTGATTGAAACTCCTGGTTTTTATGATAACTTAACAGGAAGAGAAAATTTAGAAATTATAGCAAGATTGAGAGGACTTAATAGTATAGAAAGTGTTGATCAGGCTTTAAGTGTGGTCAACTTGGATAAAAATGATAAAAAAATTTTTGAAAAATATTCTTTGGGGATGAAACAAAGACTTGGTATTGCAGCAGCAATCATGCACAAACCTGAAATTTTGATTTTAGATGAACCAATGAATGGTTTGGATCCGATTGGTATTTACGAGATGAGGGAATATTTGGTTAACCTTTGTAAAGAGGGGAATACCACTGTTTTTATATCAAGTCATATATTAAGTGAAATAGAACAAATTGCAGATGTGATAGGAGTAATGAATCATGGCAGATTATTGGAAGAAGAAAGTATTACGGATTTACATAAACGTCTTCGTAGATATGCGGAGTATGAAGTGTCTAATGTAGAGTATGTGTTTTCATTATTAAAGGAACGATTGGATGTTTCTGAAATTTTGATTGATAGTAAGAATCGCATACGATTATTTGGAAAAGAGATGCACAGGATTGAAGAAATAAATAGTTATCTTATACAAAATAACATTCCTATCAGACAAATTAGGATAGAAGAAGAAAAATTAGAAGATTATTTTTCGGAATTAATAGGAGGTGGGGAAATTGGGTGAATTAGTATATTGTGAATTTCTAAAATTGAAACGCACAAAAATAAAAATTATTGCTTTTCTAGGTATTTGTTCACCTCCGATTTTATCAATGTTTAGTAGTATACGAAGCTATATTTTTAACCCGGAGTATAGAATATCTTTGTTTACATTATATGATAATGCATTTATGTTTTTGATGCTTTTATTTGGACCATTAATATTTTCTGTCATAGCAGCTTATTTGTTTAGCCGGGAATATACGGGTAAAACATTAAAAACGATAATGGTTATTCCTATATCGAAAAAGAGATTTATGTCTTGTAAATTTTTGACATTATTTATTTGTACAATTACATTGATGTTGACTTTTTGGGTTGTGGTTTTGATATTATGTACAATTTGTAATATATTTGTTGGAGTAGATCAATTTAATATTGGAACTGCGTTTTTTTTCTTATTTAAAATTGTTGTGGGAGGAATATTGTTATATTTTACAATTACCCCAATGGCATATCTTGCATTTCGCACAAGAGGAATTATCGTTTCAATGATAGTAGCTGCTGTTATTGCATTAGTAAATGTCATTTTATCAAATTCTTCTTTTGCAGGTTTTTTCCCGTGGTCAGCAGCATATTTTATTTCTAATGGGAGAACAAGAGAAATGATATGTCCTGTTTACATAAGTTTAGCAATAATACTTTTAATGGCTTTCATTAGTTATAGGTGTTGTTGCAAAAGTTTTGAAAAAGAAGACATTAATTAACTTAGCTATATTTTATGTCATGCAAGGATAAAAAGATATATCTACATGTTAAGTGCCTAATCTCAAGCTGTGCAAACATGTATTGAAAAATCTCCGTTACCGGAGCGCCTTTCCTTTTATAGGCATTGGCAGCTTTCAAGGCTGAGGAAATATGAAACCTTGTAAAAAATCGTTTGATAGATTTAGAAATCTGCTTATCATTTTGAGTCGCTTGTGTTATACTTTTATTCATAGCATGAGCCTCCGGTTTGTAATTGTTTTTTGGCAACTCAATTATACCAAAACCATTGGTTTCATGCTATTTTTATGCCAGTTATTATTGAATTTTCAAGGTGCATAGGCACATTTTAATGTGCGAAGTTTGAGTTTTTAATATTTTTTACCATTCATCCTCAAATACCCACAATAGCTCACTTAATTCTACTTTCTGTAATTCATTATATAACTATTTTCCGCACCTGCGCTTATATTATGTTCAAACAAATAATTACTACTTTTTTCTGCTTTTTAGAGTAATGCTTCCCGCACTATACAATCCTGCACCGAGAACTCAACTTACTCATCATGTATCAACGGCTGCTTTTTCAACATCGCCTTCTGCGACTTCCACACCTGTTCCATAATCGTCTTCACTTCTGCCATATCGCAGACTACAATTTCTTCCATGCGAGCCGTCCTGAAGGCTATGTATCAATATGCTAAACTGAATGAATACATAGACAGGGATTTAACAGAAGGTCTGGTTTATGAATGGACAAACTCTACGGAGCAGATACATGACAGATATTCCGATGAAGAAATCAAAACACTCTGGTCGAAGCTATATGAAATCAACAATGTAGATATTATCCTGATTATGATTTATACCGGATTGCGACCAACCGAGCTGTTGGAAATCATTACACCTACGGAACCTACATGAACGGCAATTTTAATACATGCATGGTAAAACTCAAAATGAAACACCTGCCCCACGATGGCAGACACACCTTTGCTTCACTCATGGACAGCGCCGGAGCAAATGACGTATGTATCAAATTGATTATGGGACACAGTATGAAGAACGACACCACTAAGGGAACTTACACCCATAAGACTTTAGAAGAACTTCTTGCAGAAGTGAACAAGATATAAAACAATAAATCGAGACTGATTGCTGGATACACTTATGATGTTTCTGATGATAAACATTACACCCATATTCAGTCTGAATCATCTTGATAATCACTGGATGAAATGCTTCCAAAAGCATTCAAAATCAGTAAAAATAAGTGTATACCACCTGTATATCACTTGTGTACCACGTGTATATAACGACCTCAAAATAACGTAAATTATCTTCTATTTATGAATATTCTGACAATTCACATGTCTTTCAATACATAAAGAAAAGCCCCGGAAATTCAATATTTCCAGGACTTCTCAATATAATCTTTATCTTAGAAATTCACGATTAGCAAACACCCTGTGCAAGCATAGCCTCAGCACAGGTATTCAGTATTCATGGGGATTTCAAACATTTTTGTATATTACGCGTATACTACTATCTCACTCTGAAATAAACTAAATCCAACTTCCACAAATTTATGTCTTGAAAATTTACCCACCTCATACTATAATAAATATAAAGAGAAGCAACCGCCCACAAAGTGGTTAGCCTCGTAAATGGTTATTTAATAAGCCACTCGTCCGCCAAGACAGGAGTGGCTTATTTATTTTCGCTTGTTGTTCCTATCTATGTAGGCAAGCAGTGCGATTAGAAATGAACCGCCTAAAAATAACAGGCTTAAAACTTCATACATATCCATCAGCACCACCTCCCCTCTATCTCTAGTCTGGGAGGCTACCACTCTGTACACGATTACTTCTCATGTCGGTAATGTATCACAATTTACATAAACTGACAATCTCCATTTCAAAATTCTTGTTCAAAATAAATCGTAATTTCATTGATTATCCTGTGCTATGTTTTTACCCTATTTTATAAAAATACATTTTAGTCGAATCATCCTTGTATATTATGCAAAACCGTTTGTATACTACGCGTATATTATATGTATATTACTTGTAACTTATCTCCTTCTCTCATGTATAAACCGCTTACTTTACTGCATTTTCATGCATCTGGCAAAACAGTCGCGACCACCCCTACAAGGGGTGGCTCGAGATGCGGGCTATAAGCCCTTGCTACTAGACAGCGTCTCAAGGCGCATCAGACTTTCTCTTCGTTCAAGTCACTATCGCACTTGACGCGTTACATCTGCCCCTTGAAGGGGCTAGTTCTTCTCGCTACGCTTTGAATGGATCTTCGTATTCTTTTACGCTTAACTTGTCTTGCATAATGTCATACTTTTCCTGATCCTGTATATATTTCTTTATTGTAGCCTCATTCAATCCTACAGTAGATACGTAATATCCCTCCGACCAGAAATGTCTGTTTCCAAATTTATATTTCAAATTTGCATGTCTATCAAAAATCATAAGTGCAGATTTTCCTTTTAGATATCCCATAAATGATGAAATGCTATATTTTGGCGGAATACTTACCAACATATGAATATGATCTGGCATAAGATGTCCTTCTATTATTTCCACACCTTTATACGAACATAACTGTTTCAGAATATCCCTAATATCTACTTTTAATTGATTATAAATTATTTTTCGTCTATACTTTGGAGTAAAGACAATGTGATATTTACACATCCATTTTGTATGTGCTAGATCATTGTTTTTATTTGCCATTAAATCACCTTTTCCTTTCTACGATAGTGCCTGAACAACTCTATTGTAATGAAAAGGTGATTTTTTGCTATAAGCAAATTGACTCCACCCGCATAGCAGGTGGGTTTTGCGTTTCGGGCATCTCCATTTTTCGGAACACGAAAAACTCCAATGCCCTCAACTGGCTAAAGCCATAACAAAAACCCTACACTTTTGCGTTTTCCTGCAATGTGTAGGGTTCTCAATTTTTGAATAATTATTTATTTGTTGCTAATTTATTAGCACACGCCCTGGGCAATCATAGCATCCACAACCTTCTCAAATCCCGCAATATTTGCACCTGCAACATAGTCTGTCTGTCCGCCAACGGTTGCATTGTATCTCTTTGCTGCATCAGAAATATTAGCGTAGATCGTCTCCATGATTCCTTTGAGTTTTCCATCAACTTCTTCGAATGTCCAGTGAAGTCTCTCAGAGTTCTGGCTCATCTCTAATGCAGATGTAGCAACACCACCGGCGTTGGCAGCTTTACCACCTACGAATAATACGCCGCTCTCCTGTAAGTATTTTGTTGCCTCTAATGTAGTAGGCATGTTAGCGCCCTCTGTTACAGATGTAACACCATTTGCAACTAACATCTTAGCATCCTCAATGTCTAACTCATTCTGAGTTGCACATGGAAGGGCTAAATCTACTTTGTACTGCCATACACCATGCTCACCATTCTGTTTTGCATGATATTCTGCAGATGGTTTTGCAGCAGCGTACTCTGTTAAACGTGCACGTTTTACTTCTTTTACTTCTTTTAATAATGCAACATCGATTCCTTCCGGATCATAAATCCATCCTGTAGAATCAGAACATGTTACAACTTTTACACCTAACTGCTGTGCTTTCTCGATTGCGTAGATCGCAACGTTACCAGAACCGGAAACTGCAGCAGTCTTGCCTTCAAGGCTCATGCCGTGATCTTTCCATAATGCATTTGTCAGGTATAATAAACCATATCCTGTAGCCTGTGTACGGGCAAGAGATCCACCGTATGTAAGTCCTTTACCGGTAAGAACACCTTCGAAAGAACCACGGATTCTCTTGAACTGTCCAAACATAAATCCGATCTCTCTTGCACCAGTTCCGATATCACCTGCTGGTACGTCCACATCTGCTCCGATGTATTTAGAAAGTTCTGTCATAAAGCTCTGGCAGAATGCCATGATCTCTCTGTCAGATTTACCCTTTGGATCAAAGTCAGAACCACCTTTACCACCACCGATTGGAAGTGTTGTAAGGGAATTCTTGAAAATCTGTTCAAATCCTAAGAATTTGATAATTCCAAGGTTTACAGAAGGATGAAGTCTTAATCCTCCCTTGTATGGTCCAATGGCATTGTTGAACTGTACACGATAACCTCTGTTTACCTGAACCTGTCCGTTATCGTCTACCCAAGGTACACGGAACATGATCTGACGGTCTGGTTCTGTGATTCTCTCAAGAATTGCATTTTTTCTGTACAATTCCTCATTTGCATCAATAACAGGTCTTAAAGACTCTAATACCTCTTCAACAGCCTGTAAAAATTCAGGTTCTGAAGCATTTTTTTCTTTTACTTTTGCGAGTACTTCATCAACGTATCCCATTTTTTTTCTCCTTTAAAAATATATTTACAACCATGTGAAATCAGATATCCGGCATTTTTTAAATGCTCCGGCATTGATTCCGGCTGCAGATTTCTCATCAACACGTACATTTTATTATAAAATGACGGCGGACGCAATATTTTTTTCTTTATTCCTTTAATTTAGTGAAGTTTTCTAATGATTAGTCTATTTTTTTGCAGGATTCGACTTCAAATTATTCATTTTGCATAAAAAAAATCAATGAATTTTACTTTTTATATTTTCAGGTTATAATTATTATCATTTCAACTTATAACAAAACAGGTCATCGCATAAAAAAATAGTTTTTCGATGCAATGACCTCTGTTCTTTATTCTTTTTCACCCTTGTATACAAGGTGAAAATAATCGGCAAGTTTCGCCAGCGCATAAATCAGGATCGGCGTCTCCTGCTCGGTAAGCTGGCTTTTGATCTGTGCGATCATCTCGTGATGAAACTCTTCATGATGTTTGTAAGCAGCTTTCCCGGTATCTGTCAGATAAACCCATACCACACGTTTATCCTGCGTACTGCGCTCACGGATAACATACCCTTTTCTGGTCAGTCCATCCATTGCCTTTGTCAACGTTCCGGTTGTGACACCCATCAGCTTTGCCACCGTTGTCATCGTTTTTGGTTCATTGACTCCGATTGCCTCGATCACATGGAAATCATTGTAACTGAGATCTTTGAATTCTTCTGTCACAAGACATTTTCCCTCAATCTCCATGATGTCTTTAAACAATCTGACCAATAATTCGTTTAATGTTTCATCTGTTGTCATCCGATCTACTCCTATTTCTGCGGTCAGCGCCTGATTTTACCAGTTTATCACCGTTGCTCCCCAGGTGAGGCCTGCTCCAAATCCTGCCAACACGATTTTCATTCCTTTCCTCATCATACCATGATTATTGACATTATCAAGCAGAATCGGCACACTCGCCGCAGAAATATTCCCACATTCCTCCAGATTGGTCGGAAATTTTTCCATAGGCTGACCAAGTCTTTTCGAAACTGCTTCAATGATCCTGTAATTTGCCTGATGCAGCAGGAATAAATCAATCTCTTCCAGATGTAAGCCTGCCTGTTCCACTGCGTCTGTGACCGCCTTTGGCACGGTCTTCACTGCAAATCTGTACACCTCCTGCCCATTCATGGAAACATAGGAAAGTGCCGTGTCACTTTTTTTATAAGGGTTGTTCACTTTTCTCGCCATGCAGTTTAAGACATCGCTCCTGAAACCATCCGAGCCCTGCACCATGGATAAAATGCCATCTTCTTTACTTGCTGAAAGAACTGCTGCCCCTGCGCCGTCCCCAAAAAGCACGCAGGTGCTCCGGTCCGTCCAGTCCATCATTTTTGACAGCGTTTCCGCTCCAATCACAAGCGCATGCTGATATCCGCCATGTTCTAAATACAGCGCCGCAGTATCCAGTGCAAAAAGAAAACCGGAACACGCTGCATTGATGTCGAACGCAACTGCATTTTCTGCACCGATATTTTTCTGCACCTCACAGGCAAGTCCCGGAAGATATTTATCTGCGGAAACAGTTGCCGCAATGATGATATCCACATCTTCCGCTGAAATATCTGCATTTTTCAACGCCTTGTCTGCTGCCTCTGTGGACATGCCGGTGGTTGTCTCCTCTACCGCAATATGTCTGGCAATAATCCCGGTTCTCGACCGGATCCATTCGTCCGATGTTTCCATGATCTGACCAAGATCATCATTTGTCACGCGAAGCTTCGGAAGGCAGCTTCCCGTTCCTGTTATTTTTACCTTCATAATATTCCTCTCTTCTCTGTCCGGTCACAAAACGATTCGTACTCTCTGTGCACATAGCCGCTGTGATTTTGCTAAAATTTCCGGAATCTCGCATAGCGCTCGGACGCAAACTGTTCTCCTGTCCTGCCATTTTGTTTTTCAAGAAACTTTTTTATATTTCCTTTCAGATAGCGCGAGATTGATTCACAGGCTTTTGCGTCTGCCACACCATATTCCGGGATGATCTGTTCAATGACACCCAGCGATTTTAAATCCATGGCCGTGATTTTCATAATCTCACTTGCCTCTTTTGCACGTTTTCCGTCTTTCCACAAAATGGATGCAAATCCTTCCGGCGAAAGCACACAATAGGTTGCATTTTCCATCATCCATACTTCATTTCCGACTGCTAAGGCAAGCGCTCCGCCGCTTCCGCCTTCCCCGATCATGATGCAGAGAACCGGTACTTTTAATGCTGACATCTCATAGAGATTCCGGGCGATCGCTTCCCCCTGCCCACGCTCCTCTGCCTCCATTCCGCAGTATGCTCCCGCTGTGTTTACAAATGTGATCACCGGGCGTCCGAATTTTTCTGCCTGTTTCATCAGACGTATCGCTTTCCGGTATCCTTCCGGCGATGGCATTCCATAATTGTGTTTCATGCAGTCCTTAAAATCTTTTCCTTTCTGGATTCCGATCACGGTCACAGGCTGACCGTCGAGATATGCGACTCCACCTACGATTGCCGGATCATCCCGAAAGTATCTGTCCCCATGGAACTCCATAAATTCATCAAAAATATTTTCCATATAATCAGTGGCAGAAGGTCTGTCTACTTTCCTTGCGGCTTTTACCTTTTCCCACGGCGTCAGTCCTTTTGCCCTTGCCGCGCGCTCCCGCATCAACTCTGTCGGCTCGTAGTTATCATCCATGCGCAATGGATCAAAATCAGCAAATCCTTCCCTGCTGTGATGCATTTTTAAAATACGGTTTAAGGTTATTTTCAGATTTTTCCGCTCAACAATGGCATCCACAAATCCATGCTCTAACTGAAATTCCGCACGTTGAAATCCCTCCGGAAGTTTTTGTCCGATGGTCTGCTCAATCACGCGGGGGCCTGCAAAACCGATCAATGCGCCCGGCTCTGCCAGAATAATATCTCCAAGCATTGCAAAACTTGCGGTCACACCTCCGGTCGTCGGATCTGTCAATACCGGCACATACAAAAGCCCTGCATCAGAATGCCTTTTTAAAGCTGCGGAAGTCTTTGCCATCTGCATCAGGGAAATAATACCTTCCTGCATTCTCGCCCCACCGGAGCAGCAGAACAAAATAACCGGAAGCTTTAAATCTGTCGCCCGTTCCACACCGAGCGCAATTTTTTCTCCGACCACATGTCCCATGCTGCTCATCAGGAATCTGGCATCACAGATTCCAAGAACCGTCTCTTCCCCATATATTTTGCATCGTCCGATGGTCACTGCCTCATGCAGTCCGGTCTTTTCCCTGGCTGCCTCCACCTTCTGGGTATATTCCGGAAAATCCAGTGGATTTTCTGATTCCAGATATTCAAACCATGGTTCAAAGGTTCCTGCATCTGCCACCATGCGGATCCTGTTTTTAGTCCGCACGCGGAAATAGCTTCCACACTCATAGCAGACATACTTATTCTTTTCCACTTCCGCCTTGTTCACTTCTCTCTTACATGCGGGGCAGACCACTGTACTTCCCGGTATTTTCTGCTGATCCGCTGCCGGTGGTGGTGTCATAACTTCCGCCTGCACTTCCTCTTTGCGGTAAGTTACTGCATTTTTTCGTTCAGGTTTTATGGATATCAGCTTTCTTCTTCTCAAAATTGCTGGCATAATATTTCCTTTCTGTTACAGCTTCTATGTAATGCCTTTCTATTCTGTTACTCAACTGCAAAGGTGAGTTCTGCAATGCATGCAATTTCATCTCCGACTTTTGCCGTCGCTTTTCCCACCCCGATCGGTCCTTTTACTTTTATAATTTCCGTCTCCAGCGTGAGAATATCTCCGGGAACTACTTTTCTTTTAAATTTTGCAGAATTGATGGACGCAAAATAAGCTGTTTTTCCACGGTTTTCATCTTTTCCAAGGATTGCGACCGCACCGGTCTGCGCCAGTGCCTCCACAATCAGCACCCCTGGCATCACCGGTTCTTCCGGAAAATGTCCTGCAAAAAAAGGTTCATTGAAACTGACGCATTTCTTCGCCACTGCACGGACACCATACTCAATTTCTTCTACCGAATCAATGAGCAGCATTGGCTGTCTGTGTGGCAGGATTTCCATGATCTGACTGATGTTTAATACTGACATCGCTGCCTCCTTATCTGCAGCCATTGATATCTTTGTCCGATACAATGGTGTATTTTTTTAATAGAATACTTGCATTATGACCGCCAAATCCAAGGGAATTGCTCAGTGCATACTGCACCTCCATCGAAACCGGTTCTTTACAATAATCGAGATCCAGTTCCTCATCCGGCACTTTATAGCCAACTGTGGCATGAATATAGTCTTCCTCAATCTCTTTCACACAAGTGATAAACTCGATCGCTCCGGCAGCTCCCAGCATATGTCCGACCATGGATTTTGTGGAATTGACCTTCATTTCACCGGCATGCGCCCCAAATGCAAGTTTGATCGCACGCGTCTCAAAAAGATCGTTATGGTGCGTGGATGTTCCATGTGCATTGATGTAATTGACCTCATCCACTGTGATCCCTGCATCCTGAACGGCATTTAACATAGCTCTTGCTGCGCCGCTGCCATCTTCTGCCGGAGATGTGATATGATACGCATCCGAAGAACAGCCATAACCCACAACCTCTGCATATATCTTTGCGCCACGGCGTTTTGCATGCTCTAATTCCTCTAACACGACCACCGCTGCGCCCTCTCCCATGACAAAGCCGCTGCGTTCTTTATCAAACGGAATGGAACATCTCTCCGGATCGGTTTCTGCTGTGAGTGCGGTGAGTGACGTAAAACCAGCGATTGCGGTCGGACAGATACTTCCCTCGGTTCCCCCGGAAACCATGATGTCTGCCTCACCATACTGAATGGCACGGAATGCCTCACCGATCGTATTCGTTCCCGTGGCACAGGCGGTCACGACATTGATACTTTTTCCTTTTAATCCAAAATGAATGGAAACATTTCCTGCTGCCATATTGGAGATCATCATGGGAACGAATAAAGGTCCCACTCTCCCCGGTCCTTTTTCTGTCAGCCTTGTATGTTCGCGCTCGATCGCCTGAAGGCTTCCCACGCCGCTTCCAATGGCACAGCCTGCCATATACGGATCTTCCTGATCCATTTCAAGCCCGGCATCCTCAATTGCCTCCTTCGCTGCCGCCACGGCATACTGGCTGAATAGTTCCATGCGCCTTGCTTCTTTTGCATCCATATAATTTTTTGCATCAAACTCTTTTACTTCTGCTGCAAGCTTACATTTATAATTAGTGGTGTCGAATTTTGTAATTTCAGAAAACCCGGTTTTCTGTGCTTTTACATTCTGCCAGAATTCATCCACACTCAGTCCGATCGGTGTGACTGCTCCCATTCCCGTTACCACTACGCGTCTTTTTGCCATATTGTTCTCCTCATGATATATATTCTTTACATGTGCATGCCGCCGTCCACGGAGATCACCTGTCCGGTGATATAATCTGCCAGATCCGATGCTAAAAATGCAGCCACACCGGCCACATCTGACACCTGCCCTGTCCGCTGAAGCGGAATCTGTTTTTTTACCGCTTCCCTGGCAGCCTCCGGCATCGCCTCTGTCATCTCTGTCTCGATCAATCCGGGTGCCACTGCATTGCATGTGATTCCTCTCGACGCAAGCTCCCTTGCCACACTTTTGGTAAGACCGATCACTCCGGCTTTGCTTGCACTGTAATTTGCCTGTCCTGCATTCCCCATGACACCGGAAACAGAAGAAATGTTAATGATCTTACCGGATTTCTGTTTCAGGAAATAACGCGAAGCATGGCGGATCGTATGGAATGCACCTTTCAGATTCGTATCAAGGACCCTGTCAAAATCTTCCTCACTCATTTTCATGATCAGTCCATCTCTTGTGATTCCTGCATTATTGACCAGAATATCCAGGTGTCCATAGTTGTTTATGATCATTTCCATCATTTTTCCGCAGGCATCAAAATCAGAAACATCACATTGTACAGGTGCTGCCATTCCACCCTGTTTTATGATTTCTTTTACAGTCTGTTCTGCTGCTTCCGGCGAACTGTTATAATTGACAATGACAAACGCTCCACATGATGCCAGTGTCTTTGCAATCTCTTTTCCGATTCCGCGGCCAGCTCCTGTGATAAGTGCCACTTTATTTTTCAAAGAATCTGTTAACATGCTCCTGCCTCCACATGACTTCCGATAAACTGAATAAAATCTTCCATTTTATCAATGCTGCTCACTTTTACATCCCGGTTCACTTTTTTCACAAATCCACTCAATGTTCTTCCCGGTCCGATCTCTACAAATTCATCCGCACCATCTGCAAGCAGCCGTTCTATGGTCTGCTGCCAGCGCACAGAAGAAGATACCTGACTGGCAAGCAATGGTTTCACTTCCTCTTTTTTTGTGACATAGTCTGCCGTTACATTTGCAATATAAGGAACAAATGAATCACTGATCTCTACTTTTTTTAATTCTTCTTTTAACTTTTCTCCTGCACCCTGCAGCATTTTCGAATGAAACGGGCCGCTGACTTTCAATGGAACAACGCGTTTTGCCCCAGACGCCTTACATGTTTCTCCTGCCAGATGCACTGCTTCCTCCTGACCGGAAATAACGATCTGTCCAGGGCAGTTGTAATTGGCTATGGAAACCTCGCTCCCTGTCTGCTCTGCTGTATCTCTGCAGATCTGCTCAATTGCCGCTGCATCCAGTCCCAGCACTGCTGCCATTGCTCCACCGGCCGGGACAGCTTCCTGCATAAAAATGCCTCTTTTCCGCACCAGTTCAAATGCTTCCTCAGCAGTCATGACTCCGGATGCGATCAACGCACCATACTCACCAAGACTCAATCCGGCTGTGACATCCGGCTGATAACCGTTCTGTTCCAACGCCATATAAATTGCAGCTTCCGTAGCCAGCATACAGATCTGCGTGTACTCTGTGATATTTATTTTTTCGTTCTCCTCAAAACACAGTGCCGGGATATCCAATCCAGTCACCTCTGAAGCAAGATCGTACACTTCTTTACAAATAGGGATCTGTTCGTAAAATTCTTTTCCCATGCCAATATATTGGGATCCCTGTCCCGGAAACATAAATACTGTCTTTCCCATCCTGATAACCACACCTTTCTCAAATCTTCAAATCTGCGCCTGTCAGGTCATTTTCTTCCTGCAAGCAGCGCTCTGGCATCTGTGACAACTTCCTCTATGATCTCCTGACAGGTCTGCTCTTTTTTCACAAGCCCGGCGCTCTGTCCTGCCATCAGACTTCCATGAACTGCATCCCCTTCGATCACCGCTTTACGCAGAGAGCCGAGTGTCAACTGCTCTAACTCCTCAAAAGAGGCACCTTCCTTTTCTAATTTCAGATAATCTCTTGTCATCTGGTTTCGCAGTACCCGGATCGGATGTCCAGTACTCATACCTGTCACTTCGGAATCGATGTCTTTTGCTTTGATAATGCGTTCCTTATAATTCTGGTGTACGATCGATTCTTTTGCGACCACAAACCTTGTTCCCATCTGCACACCTTCCGCTCCCAGCATCATGGCTGCCGCCATTCCTCTGCCGTCCGCAATGCCTCCGGCGGCAATGACCGGGATGGTCACTGCATCCACAACCTGCGGTACCAGCGTCATCGTGGTCTGTGAACCAATGTGTCCGCCGGACTCCATCCCCTCTGCGACCACGGCATCTGCCCCTGCGCGTTCCATCATTTTTGCCATCGCAACACTTGCTACAACCGGAATTACGGTGACGCCTGCCTGTTTCCACATCTCCATGAATTTTCCCGGATTTCCGGCTCCTGTCGTCACAATTTTTACGCCCTCTTCCACGACCACTTTTGCGACTTCCGGAGCATTTGGATTCAAAAGCATCACATTGACTCCAAATGGTTTATCCGTCAATTCTTTTGTTTTTCTGATCTGTTCTCTGACTACTTCCGGCGGAGCACTGGCTGCACCGATCAGTCCGATTCCTCCTGCCTCTGAAACTGCCGCTGCAAGATGATACTCTGCAACCCATGCCATTCCGCCCTGGATCACAGGATACTGACAGCCAAGCAAATCCGTAATTCTCGTTTTCATTGTTTCCTGCCTCTCTTTGAATATTTGTAAATGGTCTTAAGCTTCCACACCTTTTTCTTTGAGATAGCCCATAATATCGTTGACTGTTACAATATTCTCAAGATCCTCTGATGGGATCTCGATTCCGAACTCCTCTTCCAGAGCCATCACCATTTCAAATAAATCTAAGGAATCTGCGCCCAGATCGTCTTTGAATTTTGTTTCCGGCTTGATCTCTGCCTCATTTACATTTAACTGTTCTGCAATAATCGGTTTCATCTTTTCTAACATTTTGCTTTTCCTCATTCTTTCCTGGCTTTCGCCTGTTGTTTTTCATATTAGTTTGTTTGACTTTCTAATTATTTGATTGTCAAACTATTTGATAGGCAAAGTATATGCGTTTCTGTTTTATTTGTCAAGAGGATTTTTCTGAATCACTTTCTTACGCAGCAAAACAGCAAGTGTTTTACTGCTGCGTGAACAGTAACATTTTTCTTTTCTATATACAGAACGACCGATCTGTGCTATATTAAAAGTGCTTCAATGAGTCATGAATGATTGCATTTTATATGCAAAAATTGGAAATGAAAGTGAGGTAGGATTTATGGATATTACAGGTTTAGACGCAGCATTAAGTACGGTTTCTGCATATGACATCGGTTCTTCCACAAGCCCTGTTACATTACAGGAAGATATCGGAGTTGCAATGCTCGGAAAATCTTTAGATATGACACAGACATTAGGTGCCGGCATGGTTCAGATGATGGAGAATTCCGCCACACCATATCTTGGAAGTAATATCGATCTTTATATCTGAAAAGAAAGTCGCAGATTTTGTTCTGCGGCTTTTGCTTTGCCCACAAATTGTTGGAATCTTTGTGATCTTTGTGAGTCTTTGTGATTTCAAGAACTTTTATGAAAATTTCATGTTGACTTTCCCGCTGCATCTTGCTATATTGATACTCGTTAAGGCATCATAGACCTTAACAGTATTTATAACAGAATCAAAAACGCTAGGGGCGCAAAAAATGCTGCATTTACCAGACATTCCAACGCTGAGAGATGATTTTTCATCAACCCTTATTACTTGAACCGGATAATACCGGCGTAAGGAAGCTTTTATGATATTTCTCATCAGACGATAGAATATAGAGTTTTTTCCTCCTGGCGCAAAAGATCTGAAACGCAAGGAGGATTTTATTTTATGAAAGAATTTTTTACTACCACGATCGGAGCCTGGGATGATGGCTCTGTACGTCTTACTGCACCTGGAATCGCAGTTGTAGTAGTCATTATCGCACTTCTCGTTGTTGTCGCAGCAGTGATCCGCCACAGAAATGCAGAGAAAAAAACAATTCTCACCACAAAACAGCTTGTCTACTCTGCCGTTGCGATCGCGCTTGCAGTAGTATGCTCCATGATTAAGTTTGCGAATCTGCCAATGGGCGGTTCCGTTACTTTATTCAGCATGTTGTTTATCGCACTGATCGGTTACTGGTACGGTCCTTATGTTGGTCTTATGACTGCCGTTGCCTACGGTCTTGTTCAGTTTGTTATGGAGCCAATTTTCTATACCGTTCCACAGATGATTTTAGACTACCCTCTGGCATTTGGTGCTTTAGGGCTCGCCGGATTTTTTGCAAACAAAAAACACGGACTTCAGATTGGTTATATCGTTGCCGTGTTTGGACGTTATGTATTTGCAGTGATCTCCGGTGTCGTATTCTTCGGTGCATATGCCCCGGAAGGAACACCTGCCATTGTGTACTCTTTAACTTACAATGCAACTTATATCGTACCGGAAGCGATCGCTACTTTGATCGTGATCAGTCTGCCACCTGTTGCAAAGGCTTTGGCTCAGGTCAAGAAAAACGCGCTGTCTGCATAACCGGAGTTTAATTTGCGTAGTGTTGCAGATTCTGCGGTGCTTTCTTAGGGCTTGAAGGGCAGATATAAGCGTCCTCTCGCAAGTCGTGGTTTTATAGGTTTATGAAAAGAAAAACGGTATAAACGAAATATTATGTTTCTGTTCGCTGGACATTCCGATAAGCCTCTAAAGAGTCTTATCTCCATAGCTCACAAAGAAAATAATATTTGTTTATACCGTTTTTCTTTCATTCACGTTATGGATGACTTGTGAGAGGACGCTTATATTTGCCCAATTTACACTGTGAATTGCACCACAGAATCTGCAATTTACGTTATGGAACTCACGGTTATGGAGTGTCTATAAAAGAGGTAGGATAAGCTGCTTTGACTTCATGAATATTGTTTCTACAATAATCACAATCACATAAATCTTCACTTCTTATTTGATTGTAATATGATTTGGCTTTCTCAATATCCAAAGTGTTCACCTCCTCAAATGGAAGTTATCTATTTCTCCTCTTCGTTAAGACCTAGTTCATTACATATTACTTGCTATCCCTGATACCTTATTCTTTCTACCAGCGTTTCCTTTTTCAGATTACTGCTTAAAACGCAGGAAAGTACAATCTGCAACAGACCGACCAAAAAAATCATAATAAAAATTGGTACGATTGGAACATGATAGATATTCATTCCAAATATTCCATTATGTTTTGCATAGGAAAAAAGTGCATAGCCGAGCGGCAGACCAATGATCAAAGCTACGCATATGGTACCAACCGTAAACATCAGTCCCTGTAACTGCAGGCATAAATTTAATTGTTTATTTGTCATACCCACAGCCTGTAATATACCATATTCCTGCTTTTTTGTCGTAATATTCATGATCATGGTATTCGCCATATTCATAAACCCGATGAGTCCTACAATAGCCATAAACAGATAACAGCCAAGCTTCATCATGCTGCTTGCAAATTCTGCAGATTGTAACTGTGCATGATAGGTATCCATTTTTATATGCGAAGTATTAGAAATCAAAGTATTCAGACTCTGTTCTACAGATGCCACATCTTTTTTATCACAGTCCACCCACAGATAGCCATAGGCTGTTCCTCTCGGATTCATGGAACGATATACACCTTCCGGAATGACAAGATAAGTGTCCGCGCTTACAAAGGATCCTGCAATCTTTCCCTGATAGGTATAGGTTCCACTTCCATTCTCAAAGTCAAATGCAATGGATTCACCCGGAGCATATCCATCTTGTTCCATCCACGTCGACCAGCCAAAGAAAATATCACCATTCTTTACCGCCTGATCATAGTCCATAGAGCCAATATCCCCGTCCTGGCGCATAAAATCAAAATCCTTTTTACCCACAATAGCAGCCGTATATCTTGTTCCGTTCAGATTTACAGAGACAATCTCTCTCGTCATGACATCTGTCACTCCCGGAATGCTTTTGATTTCTTCAATCAGCGAATCATTCAATGGATTATCCGTCAGAATCGTATCCAGATTATTCTCCGGATATCTTTCATCATACTCAGCAGAATAGTCAAGCTGCAGTTCAAATTGTCCATGATTAACGGAAAGACGTGCTTCATGCTCCGTGTCAATATTTCCCACATAATTAGAGATAATCACAAACAATGCGCAGGAAAGCCCCAGTGTGAGGATGGTACCAATGGTTCTTTTTGGATTACCCGTTATATTTGCCATTGCCATAGAAAACACGGTGACATTTTTTCTGCCATTTCGTTTTCCTTTTTTTTGTGTTTCTGCATTTTCTAAATACCGTGTTGCTTCGATAGGTGAAATCCGTGAAACAATTTTCATTGGTTTACGCAGTGCTAAAGCAATGGTAAAAAATGATACGAAAATACAGAGAAGCATAACAGGCAGGGAAAACAGAGGCACCTGCTGATTTTGAACTCCCATAGAGCCAGTTTGGGTTAATACAAGGTTCCCCTGTTCTACCAGCCAGTTAAAACCGCATTTTGCAATCAGAAAGCCAAGAAGCAATCCAACCGGTATTGAAAAAATTGTCAAAAAAATGCCCTCTCTGAAGATCAGTTGTTTCATCTGCTTTTTTGTCGCTCCCAGAGCCTTGATTTTTCCATACTCCTGTATCTTGTTGGCAATGCCGACCTGAAAAATATTATAAATGACCACAACAGAGAAAAGTACAATTGCAAGAATCAAAACCCCGCATACCGCAATCGTTTCATAACTCGGCTGCAAGACCCATTGCAGATAGAAATCATTGATTATAACATTTTTTTCTTCGATCCCACAAGCTGCTGCAATCTGCTTTATAACCGGTTCAATATTATTCATAGATACATTTACAGAATCATTTAAAGTAAAATAAATATTATACTGTCTGTCATTCTCTGGGACGTGCTCATCATAAAACTCCTGTGACCCGAAAGCAACATAAGATGCCTCGATGGTATACTCATCCCGATCATATAGGATTCCGCTGACAACAAATTCTTCCGGCTTATATTCTGACTGCATCCCTGCACGGTAATCCAGCGTAACCGTATCTCCGACCTTTACATCATCATATCCCATTTCACTAAAAAATGCTCTTCCTGCGGCAATTTCCTGCGTTCCCCCCGGATACTTTCCTTCCTTTAACTCATATTCCTTATTATAGGGAAGCATTTTTCTTGCAGTCTCATCCATGCAGACAAACCCGCCTTTTTCATTGCCTTTTATGATACCTTCGGTGCACATAGTGCCTGTAGCATCTATTTCCGCACGGCGGTTTACTTCTTTTAGCTGCGACCCGTCTGCTGCGACAAACAAACCATAATTGCTTCCATATGAGCCTGCCGCCTGACTTTTCTGCAAACGTATCATTCCATTTCCCACAGTACTGATAATCACAAGCAGCATCGTAGTCAGACATATGGACATCATAATCAGTATACTTCTTGTCCTGTTCCTTTTGTCATTGCTATATGCAATCCTGCTTATTGTCTTCATCTGAAATCCACCACCTGTCCATCCTCAATTACCAGAATACGGTCAGCGACCTGTGCAATTTCGTCATCATGGGTAATCATTACAATTGTCTGTCCATATTTTTTTGCTGTCATCTTAAGCAGGGCGATTACCTCATCACTGGTCTTAGAATCAAGATTTCCTGTCGGCTCATCTGCAAATATAATTTCCGGACGATTCACCAGTGCTCTTGCAATTGCTACTCTCTGCTGCTGTCCTCCGGATAACTGATTTGGCAGATTATAAATCCGGTTTTCAATCCCCAGAGTTGCAATAATATCATTTACATACGCTTCATCCACTTTTCTTCCATCCAGCCCCAGTGGCAGTACAACATTTTCCCAGACATTAACAGATGAAACCAGATTAAATGCCTGAAAAACAAATCCGATTTTTCTTCTGCGGAAAACAGCAAGGGCATCTTCCTTCATCCTGTATAAATCTTTCCCTGCTAAAGTAACACTGCCTTTTGTCGGGGTGTCTAGCCCTCCAAGCATATGAAGTAATGTACTTTTACCGGAACCTGACTTTCCAACAATTGCGACAAATTCTCCCTGCTCAATCTGAATGTCCACCTGATTGACCGCTTTGACCTGATTCTCACCTGCGCCATAAAATTTACAAAGCTGCTTGGTTTCTAATATCACACTCATGTGTTGCCTCCTTTTCAATTCTGTAAAGCGTACCTTTTCAGCACGCTTTCTTTGCCTGTTTATATATTTGGTCATTTTTCAACCTACATCCAAATTGTATCAGGATAATCTTTCATTTCACTTTCAAAAAACGAGCAGAAGTCTTACAGAATTGTAAGATTTCTGCTCACTTAAAATTTAACCAACATATGGTAATTGAATCACAAACGTGCTTCCTTTTTTCTTTTTGCCGGAGGTTACCATGATTGTACCTCCGTGTTTTTCGATAATTTCTCTCGATAGAAAAAGTCCGATTCCTGTACCACTCTTTTCCATGACCTTCCTGGAACTTCCTCTGTAAAATCGTTGAAAAATTTTGTGATACTCATTCTGCGGAATACCAATTCCATGATCCTCAATTTCCATTCTTACAAGATCGTTTCTTTTTTGTAACCGGATAAATATTTTTGAACCATCCGGGCTGTACTTGATTGCATTATCCAGAACGTTGATCACAGCTTCACCAAGCCATCTTTTATCCTGCATAACCATGCATGTTTCCAGCTCTTTTGCATAGTCAAAAACGAATTCAATTTCTTTCTCATCCGCTTTTGGATAAGTACAGTTCACAGCAGATATGACAGTATCCATAAGCGGAAGTTTTTTCTTATTAATCTGAATCAGTCCAGTTTCCATCTTGGATATTTCAAGAAGCGACTGCAATAATGTCTCCAGTCCATCCAGAGCACTCCGACAACGGATACGAAACTCCTCCTGTTCTGTGGCACTTAAGTCATTCTGCATCAGCACACTAAAACATGTATCCAAAGCTGCAACCGGTGTCTTTAACTGGTGAGAGATATCAGAAACCATTTCTTTCGTGCTCTCTTTTTCTTCCCGTGCTTCTTCCTTTAGCAACTGAATATGATGTCCGATTGCTTCAAGCTGGTCATTCAATTTTTCCAGTTCTGCTGGATTTTCCGTTTTCAGTAAAGGATCAAATTTGTTTTCACGGAATCTGATCAGAATTTCTTCCAACTGGTCTAAAATTTTCTGATGACACGCATCTTCTTTTTTCTTCCAATAAAGTAAAAAAGTCAAAAGAAGCACGCATATCACAGTGCTTACAGCACCGGTCACCATAACCTGATGCCGGAATTGCATATAAAATGCATTCCATTTATTTCCCCAGTATCCATATTGCTCCAATAATCGCCTTCCCTGTTCGTTGGTTTCAATATCCTTATCCTTAAGCAATTCCGAAACAGCATCCAGCCCGGAAAATTCTTCCTTTGCAGCAATCTCTGTCATAAGATTCATTTTATATTTATAATCTTCATAAAACACATACGTGGTAAAGCAATTTAATATTGCAAACAATAATATGACAGGTAATACCAAGGAGAGCACTACTGTAATCTTCTTGCGATATCTCTTTGTCACTGCCTTACCTCCTGATTCCATATATACCCAAGACCTCTGATATTCTTTATATAGACCGGTGCAGCCGGATTGTCTTCGATTTTCTCACGGAGTCTTCTGATATTGACAGCGATTGTATTTTCATCCACAAAATCCCCTTCCAGATCAAACACATTTTCCAATATTTGTGTTTTTGAAAGAATCTGTTTCGGATTCTGAAGAAAAAAAGTCAGCATTTTCAACTCCGTTTTTGTCAGACTGATTTCACGACTCTTTATCAGGACTTTCATTTCTCCTGCGATAAATACGATATCTCCCGAAATCATCTTTCCGGCTTCCGTTTTCTCCTGTCTGCGGCGGAAATGTGCTTCTATTTTCAAAAGAAGTACCGAAAGACTAAACGGCTTTGTAATATAATCATCTGCCCCTGCTTCATATCCCATGACCTGATCCATCTCCTGATCTAGTGCTGTAAGACAAATAATGTATGTATTATAATTGCATCTCATCCACCTTACAAATTCCAGTCCATTCCCATCCGGAAGATTCACATCACAAATGGTAACATCCACATTATTATCACTTGCAATTCTTTTCGCTTTTTTCACTGATTCTGCTGAAAAAACCTCATATCCGGATTTTTTCAGTGAAAATGTAATTCCACGATTTAAATTTTCATCATCTTCAACCACGAGTATACCTGGCATAGCATATGCACCTCTCTTTATTAACTATTTTTCCTCTTCGTTACATATTTGTTCTGCCTCAATATCCTCGGTAGTGACTTTCCCTGTAATATCCCTATAGGCTTCTTTTATTCCATTTTTGACCGCCCACTTAATTATAAAATATAATGCAAGTAAGACGATTAGTGCTGTGCCAAAACTAATTCCTAATTCTTCAAACATTTCATTACGTATAATCCAATTATCCTCTTTTGAGGGTAATGGATTATTCCCCTTTCTCCCAATCTCTTGGGCTTTATTGAATACTCCATTATAATAATTACAGCACTGTGGATCTGTACCTATTTCATTACGGCTTTGACTGTTCCGAGGTGACTCAGACCACAGCTTTTCGTCTACTACTGGTAATTAGTTTGTTAACGCATGACGTTTGTATTTACGTGATTACGCAGCCGAATTCTCTGTGGAAGACAGCAGTGCTAAATATCTTATAAGGAGGCTTATTTCTATGACCATGTACTTTGTTGGAATCGATATTTCCAAGTACAAGCACGACTGTTGCATCATATCAGCAGCCAACCAGAAAGTTGTTTCAAAGTTTACTTTCAAAAATGATAAGTCCGGTTTTGAACAACTAAATCTTATCTTAAATTCACTCTCCACTCCTGAGGATATAAAAATAGGGTTTGAATCAACTGCCCATTATGCCCTCAATCTTGAACTCTTCCTTGAAAATGCCAACCACAGCTTCATGGAAATTAATCCAGTTTTAATCAAGGATTTCAAGAAGTCTCAGACTCTCCGACGCACCAAAACCGATTCTATCGACTGCGAGTTAATAGCCCGTTGGTTAATGACTGTTGAATACAAACCCCATTCAAAAGGATTTTACCACGCTTATTCCTTAAAGTCATTAACTCGTTTACGGGACAGGCTGGTTCGCCAGCGTTCTTTTTATCTTGTTAAAATTACAAACGTTCTTGACCACACCTTTCCAGAGTTCAAACCGTTCTTCCATGAGCGTTTATCTAAAACTGCCTTATACCTCCTTGAAAACTACGGCTCCGCTGAAAAGATAGCAAGAATGAATTCCGCATCCTATGAGAAACTTCGATCCATTTCCAGAGGAAAATTTTCTCCCCAGCAGTTTATTCGCTTGAAAGAACTTGCCGCTAATACAGTCGGTGTAAACAACTCTATCTTCGATGTAGAACTTAATAGTCTGCTGACCTTATACAAGTCCCTTGTAGATGAAATCAAAACATTAGAAAGCGAAATCAACAGACTGGTAGATGAAGTGCATCCACACTATATGTCCATTCCAGGTATCGGTCCTATATCCGCTGCTATCATTTACGCTGAATATGGTGATATTTCAAACTTCTCCAGTCCTAACCAGATGCTTGCTTTTGCCGGAATAGAACCCAGCGTACATGAGTCAGGAACTGAAGCATATAATGGCAAGATGGTAAAACACGGTTCCTCACAGCTACGATATGTGCTTATCAACTGTTGTCTGCCGTTGATACGGTTTGATGTGACATTTGCTACATACTATGCCAGAAAACGTTCAGAGAACAAGCCTCACCGGGTTGCTATCACTCATGTAGCTAAGAAGCTTGTCAGAGTCATCTATGCATTGGAGAGTCAAGATATCGACTTTGACCCAAAGAAACTTCGATGAGCTCATGTTCATAAGTTAACACCCTCCATCTGAAATACGCTATTTTCAGATGGTTTATTAAGGTTACCCTTTTTTATAAACCATAAAATTCCAAAAAAACACTTGACTGTTTATAGTTTGTCACCTCTGTCAATTCCGATTGACAAAATCATTAATATCATATTCTACCATAATCACATATGCAATTCTATTTTATTCCGTTAAAATTCATTAAAAAAACCTAATTCATTTATTTCAAGGATGCAGATTGAGTTTTGACCTTATCTTATAGGCACTCCTCCCATAACCGTGAGTTCCATAACGTAAATTGGTAGATTCTGTGGTGCGCTTCATAGCGTAAATTGGGCAGATATAAGCGTCCTCTCACAAGTCATTCATGTAGAGTAGGCGGATGAAAATTTCATCCGCCCCTCATCAAACCGTGCATGAGGT
>ONZU01000530.1_pt1 | contig 34879 bp, 30 predicted proteins | sample 1671161 | NCBI WGS metagenome assembly ONZU01 (sample SAMN06348128, study PRJEB24527) | human gut metagenome | biome: human gut; feature: ankylosing spondylitis patient; material: feces | host: Homo sapiens | place: China | collected 2015-10
TATCAGGACTTTGGCTTATTTGTTTTATACAATACGGCCTGCATAGGATGCTTACCTCAAATTGCAGTTTAAAATAAAAACGCGAAGCACATAACTATAATGTTACGTGCTTCGCGTTTTTATTTTATTAACTCAAGTTTCGGATTTAGCAAGGGCGGGCTAAATCCGAAACTTCAGTTATTAATCTTCTAAAATTACAACTGTCATCTTATATATTGAACTGCTTACCTTGTCGACCATCGTCGTAGCCTTTGGCATAGCCTTCGCGATAGCCTTTGACGTATTGCTGCTTTTCGTTAGGCGATGAGAAGGAGTTGGTGTCATCGTAAGTAGCTCGTTCGGTATGGGCTGCGCCGTCGTCACAGCCTGCGGCATAACCGTCGTCATAGCCTGCTTCGTAAGGATTGCGCTTGTCTTTGCCCAAAAGGGTGTCGGGCAGTTGTGAAGTAATGACGGTGTCGGGCGTTGAAGGCAATACGTCGGGATCGACACTGGTGTCAGGCACAGCCACTTGAGATTGTGAGCTATCGGCCGAACCTGGAGCAGTGAGCTGGCGCTGTTCGCCCGACGATTGTTTCATATAAATGATGCCTATGACAATCAAGATGCAAAAGAGGACGATTGATATAATCTTCCAACGATTTTGTGATTGCGGTAACTTATTGTAGTTCATAGAGTGTTTATATAGAGAGATGTAAGAGTGTGTTCTTTAGAATATAACCTTTTATCGTCTTATCGTCCCATCAGCGGACGTTTGCGACTGGCATCCATACGCAGAAAGATGAAGAGCATCAGCGTGAAGCCCCATAACGACGAGCCGCCATAGCTAAAGAATGGCAGCGGAATGCCAATTACGGGAGTTACGCCCATTACCATACCGACGTTGATAAAAACGTGGAAGAGCAATATACTGGTGACGGAGTAACCATACACGCGGGCAAAGGTGCTAACCTGTCGCTCACTAAGGTATATTAAACGCAATATCATACATAGGAAGAGTAACAACACGCCTGCCGAACCAAGGAAGCCTTGTTCCTCGCCCACTGTGCAGAAGATAAAGTCGGTATCTTGTTCAGGGACGTACTTTAACTTCGTCTGTGTGCCGTTCATAAAGCCTTTGCCTTCAAGTCCACCCGAACCGATAGCGATCTTGCTTTGGTTGACGTTATAACCTGCATCGCGATTGTCCTCATTCATGCCCAAAAGCACTTGAATGCGCACACGCTGGTGAGGTTCGAGCACTTTGTTGAGCGCGAAGTCTGCGGTGTAGAGGAAAGCGGTGCTGCCTAAGGTGAATACGGCAATGAGTAGACAGGTGTTGACACGCTGACCTAATGACTGCCAAGCCAGATAACCTGCCATAAAGATGCACAAGGCTAAGAGGACCCATGATATATCGAAGGGGATAATAAGCTCTGACACGATGAGTGACAACGCTATCGCAACAATGCCTATAAGCAGAAATTGTCGTGCTGCCTTGTTGTGCTTATCATAAACGCGCAACATGCCCATGGTGAATATCCAAATGAGTGTGAGCACTACAAACTCACCTACTGAAGCATAGGTGCCTGGTAACTCTACTGTGCCAAAACGTATGCCGACTACAAAATAGATAACGGCTGCTACGGCTATAAACAATATGCAACCTGGCATTCCCTCACGATAGAACATCAAGAAAAAGGCCATGTAGACAAGAGCCGACCCCGTTTCGCGTTGCAAGATAATCAACACAACAGGCAATAACACTAAGGCTGCGGCTTTAAAGAAGTTGTGCATCTTGTCGAGGGTGAAGCCGTATTGGTCGATCAACTTTGCCACTGCCAATGCGGTGGCGCATTTGGCAAACTCGGCTGGCTGTACGTTGCAAAAGCCTAAACTCACCCACGAGCGCGAGCCTTTAATGTCTTTAGCTACGAAGGGGGTGACGAGCAATACCAACATCATGGCCCAATAAAAGAAGCCTGCCAAGGTGTCGTAATAGCGGTCGGACGTCATCATTATAACGAAGGCTAAACCAAAGGCACAGCTTATCCAAACGATTTGTTTGCCCGTGCGCACTCCCCATTCAAAGAAGTTAGTATCGCCCAACTCATGGGTGGCGCCGCATATACTGAACCACCCACACACCAAGAGGGTGATGTAGAGTACGAGCACCACCCAATCGATATTAAAAAGCGGATATTGTTTGTTTTCGTTTAACATGTGGTAAATGTGCAAATATGCAAATGTGAGAATGTGCAAATGCTTGGTGAATGTGCAAATGTGCTAATGTGCAAATATGCAAATGTGAGAATGTGCAAATGCTTGGTGAATGTGCTAATATGCTAATGTGCTAATACGTTGATATGTGAATGTATTAGTAAGAGAAAATATGCAGCAAACAAAGGCGACCATTTGCACATTTGCACATTCTCACATTTGCACATTTCATTAATTCTTAGTCTCCATACTTAATGTGCATGTTTTGAAAATGTTGTGCTTTCTTTTCTGACGAAGCTGAAAGTTTGCCATTGAGGTATTGTTCCATGATAAGAGCACCAATGGGCACACCATAAACATTACCGAAACCACCATTCTCAACATATACTGATACGGCGATACGCGGTTGCTGCATCGGAGCAAAGCCCATAAAAACTGAATGGTCGTGACCACGGTTTTGTGCCGTACCCGTCTTGCCACATACCTCATAGCCAGGCAAATTGGCTGCACGACAGGTACCATCGAGTACAGCCTTACGCATACCTGCTACACAGTATTCATACCAACGTCGATCAACCCCCGTGTAGTGCTTCTCGCGATAGATGGGATCGATGCTACCATTCTGAATGTTGTGAACAACGTGAGGCGTGTAGAAGTAACCCCGATTGGCCACAGTGGCTGCTAAGTTGCAGATTTGAAGTGGGGTGGCCGTTACCTCACCTTGGCCAATGGCAATTGAAATAACTGTAAGTCCGTTCCACGAACCTTTATAGGCTTTGTCATAGTACTTTGCATTGGGTATCATGCCACGCTTTTCACCAGGAAGGTCGATGCCTAACTTGTAGCCATACCCCATGCGCACCATATAGTCTTTCCATACGGTCATGGCTTTCTGTACAGAGCCGTACTTACGCTTATTACTAAGCAAGCGGAAGAGGTTCCAACAGAAGTAAGAGTTGCACGAAGTTCCAATAGCGGGTACAAGGTTAATGGGCGACGCATGACCATGGCAGCCTACGTGTAGACCTTTATAATTGAAACCATGATGGCAGGGGAAGGCTATGTGCGTATCAATCGACCCTTCTTGTAATCCTGTCAAGGCTTGGGTAATCTTAAATGTTGAACCGGGCGGATACGTACCCATTATAGCGCGATTGAGCAAGGGACGCTTGGGGTCCTTCTCAAGTATCATGTGATTCTTACCACGATCGCGTCCTACCATGGTGCGAGGGTCGTAGGTGGGAGCCGATGCCATACAAAGCACTTCACCCGTTGAAGGCTCAATGGCTACAATGGCTCCTTTCTTGCCTTCCAACAATCGCTCGGCAAGGGTTTGAAGGTCCTTGTCAATACCAAGGGTTACGTTCTTGCCTGGCTGAGCTACTTTATCGTACTTACCATTTTGATAATGTCCTTGTGTGCGGCCATGTACGTCGCGCAGCATGATGCGCATGCCCTTTTCGCCACGCAACTGATTTTCGTAAGCGCGCTCAACGCCCAACTTGCCGATATAATCGCCAGAAGCATAATACTTTGTTGAGTCATCGGTGAGCTCGCGCTCGCTAATCTCACCCACATCGCCTAAGAGGTGGGCACCGATACCACTGGTGTACTGACGCGTAGAACGCTTCTCGACGCTGAACCCTTTGAAGCGGAATAACTTCTCACGAAAGAGCGAAAACTCTTGGGCGGGAATCTGCGCCATAAAGAGTTGAGGGGTGTAGCGCGAATAGCCTGGATTCTTCTTGGAATCCTTTATATCGGCCATGCGCTTGATATACTCATCGCGCGTGATACCTATGGTCTGGCAAAAGTCGAGCGTGTCTACCCCACGTTGGTCGTTCATTACCACCATGATGTTGTAAGACGGCTCATTGTAAACCAAAATACGACCCTTGCGATCGAGTATCAATCCGCGCGAGGGGTATTGTATGTCCTTACGAAAGGCATTTGAATCGGCATTCTTCTTATAGTCATCACTCCATAGTTGCAGGGTGAAGAGCCGAAGCATATATACTAATACAATACCGATAGCAACGCCCCCAATGACAAACTTTCGTATTTCAAAATTATTGGAGGTTGACATTGTGTTGTTTATGAGATTCTATGGGGGAAGAGTTGACAAGTTAACGAGTTAACGAGTTGACAAGTTGACGAGTCGACAAGTAAGTTACCCCATCTATAAAGACAAACTTACTTGTTAACCCGTTTACCCGTTTACCCGTTTACCCGTTTACTCGTTTACCCGTTTACTCGTTAACTATAAAAAAACTCACTTACTGCGTATGGCCTCAATTGCTACAACAAACAATGTAGTGAGCAGTGTACTACCCGCTATGTTGATGAGCAAAATCTGCCAATCAAAGAAGGAGAAAGATTCGAGTAGGAAGAACACCACACTGTATACTAAGACTGAAAAAAAGGTATACTTTATGAATGAACTCCACTCCATCGTTTTACGTGACGGCTCGAAGGCATCGTTGTCTTCCTTCGGTGCAAATGCTTTTAAGAACCAAGGGAGCACAAGGCCTAAAAAGCACATGGCACCAGCTGCCATGCCAGGAGTGTTAGTAAACAGGTCTACTCCCAACCCTAATAAAAAGCCTAACAAAACGTACACCCACCTTGCCGTGTCGCTTGACAAAATGAGCAGAAAATATACGTAGGGCATCGGCGTAGCATAGCCAAAGATGTGTACGTGGTTAAACACCAAAGCTTGTAATAGCAATAGCATCACAAACCAGCCTACTCGCGAAGTTACGGTTTGCAGTTTCATTTATTTGATCACTGAGTTTATACGTTACTGAAAGTTGGAGTCGGCATTGTCCATTTGTTGAGCATGCACCTGTAGGGTATCAATCTCAGCCTTGTAAGGCGTGGTTACTACTGACACATCGCGTAAGTTGGCAAAGTTGGTACCCAAATTAACATCTAAGCGATAGGACTGTCCGTCAGCCGAATTGCGAATGCGCTTGACACGGCCAACAAATATGCCTGGAGGGAACACGGCCGAATAACCACTCGTCTCTACAGCTTGGCCTACCTTTACCTTTGCATAACGTGGCACGTCATCAAGATAGGCCATAAGTAGGCTCGCCCCGTCCCACTGCAAATAGCCAAAATAGCTTTGGCCGCGCACACGACAACTGATGCTTGACTTGCGATTGGTAACAGGAATTACCAATGAGTGGTGTGGCCCTGTAAGGTAAACGATGCCTACTACGCCACCTCCACCTACTACACCCATTTCAGGACGTATGCCGTCGGCCGTACCACGATCAATAACCAAATAATTATTGGTGCGTTCCATGCTATTTGACACAACGGTAGCAGGCACCATATTATAGCCTACTAACTTTTCACGCATCAACTTCTCGGTGATCGTAGTGTCTTTGGTGGCCGTTATTAAGGCTTGACGCAATTGTTCGGTTTCGCGCTGAAGTGCTATATTTTGGTCGGTCAGTTGACGATTGACTTCCTGTAGATGAAAGAAGTTTGTTACTCCTTCACAGGCACCATTGATACCTGCGACTACTGAATTAGCAGCGGTAAAGTACACACTCCCCTGATAGCTATTGAAACGAAACAGAAGGGCCAAGCTAAAGGCCTCGAGCACTACAAAAAGAAAGTAGTAGCTATATTTGCCAACAAAATCGAATAGATTGTTACGTGAACTATTTTCACTCATTATGTTGTACAAATAAATAGCTTCACCTGCTCGGTTCACACCTCTTCATTTATGAAGATGAACACCGAGAGGGTGAAGCCACTCGTATTTTACGAATAGAAAAGATTATCTCATCAAGAAAGTGAAGTTCTCAACATTCTTCAACGCAATGCCTGTACCCTTGGCTACGCAGAGCAAAGGATCTTCAGCTACGTGGAAGGGTATGTTAATCTTATCACTCAGACGCTTATCGAGTCCGCGCAACAAAGCACCACCACCTGTCAAGTAGATACCATTCTTTACGATGTCGGCATACAATTCGGGCGGAGTGTTGGCCAAGGCATTGAGCACAGCCTGTTCAATCTTTGCAATTGAATTTTCAAGGCAGTGGGCAATTTCTTGATAGCAAACGGGCACCTCCATAGGCATATTGGTAATGCGGTTAGGGCCATGGATCAAGTAGTCCTCGGGCGGATTGGGTAAGTCGGTCAGTGCGGCACCAACATTTATCTTAATACGTTCGGCCATACGCTCGCTCACACGGACGTTGTGCTGACGGTTCATATACTCTTGAATGTCGTTGGTGAAGTCGTCACCTGCCATCTTGATTGAGTTGTTCGACACAATGCCGCCTAACGAGATAACAGCAATCTCGGTTGTGCCACCACCTATATCAACAATCATGTTACCCTCAGGCGCATTCACGTCTACACCTATACCTATAGCCGCAGCCATAGGTTCGTAAAGCAAGAAGACGTCGCGTCCGCCAGCATGCTCGGCAGAGTCGCGCACAGCACGCAACTCTACTTCAGTTGACCCACTGGGAACGCCTATCACCATACGCAATGAAGGTGAGAAGAGTCGCTTACCTGAGTGAACTTTCTTTATCAAGCCGCGCATCATTTGCTCACACGCATTGAAGTCGGCAATGACACCATCACGCAAAGGGCGGATGACGCGTATCTTATTATTCGTCTTTTCGTACATGCGCTTGGCCTCTTCACCCACAGCCATCATTTTTTCGCTATGGGTGTCGAGCGCTACGACTGAAGGCTCATTCACCGCTATTTCGCCATCAGCGATAATAATGGTGTTGGCCGTACCGAGGTCGATAGCCAGCTCTTGTGTAAACGAAAAGAATCTTGAAAAAAATCCCATTTTATTTCTTGTGTAAGTTTGTTAGACAATAAAAGCCGTCAAACTTTCTTTTTTACTTTTCAAACCATGCATGAATGGCTGTATCGTAATGACTGCTCACGCCAAAAGCACGTGTAGCAAACCAACGACGTTCTTCCAATTCGGTTTGTGCACCATTCTTGCTAACGATGTCGAGCAACGGCTTGTATTCAGCCTTTGAAGGAACGATTACAACGTCATTAAAGTTTTTAGCTCCTGCACGAATGAGTGAGATGCCGCCTATGTCAATCTTCTCAATAATGTCAGCTTCACTAGCACCACTTGCTACTGTTTGCTCAAATGGGTAGAGGTCGACAATTACGAGGTCAATTTCAGGAATCTCATATTGTGCCATTTGCTTTTGATCCTCTTCTAACTCACGGCGTCCCAAGATGCCACCAAAGATTTTGGGGTGAAGTGTTTTCACACGACCACCCAAGATGGAAGGATAGGTAGTTACATCTTCTACCTTCTGGCAGGGATAGCCTAATGATTCAATAAACTTTTGTGTACCACCTGTTGAAAGGAATTGTACTCCTTCTTCATGCAATTTGGCAAGAAGTTCTTCCAATCCATCTTTATGAAAGACAGACACTAACGCCGTTTTAATTTTCTTTGTTGAGGACATATTGATGATTTATTGTAGTCTTACTAATTGATTTTGGCTACAAAATTACTGTTTTTTTATATCGTATGCCAAAGTTTTACGCGATAAAATAAAAAAGATGCGCTTTTTTAGTCTTAGTAAAGTAAATGACACACTTTCTAAAGATATCGGTTTGATGTTAACCAAACAAAAGAAGAGCAATTAAACACTTTTGAAGCGTTTTATTTGCTCTTCTTCGTTATTTAGCTAATCTGCGTATATTTTGACGCGTGCTTTATCGAATGATAGTAGCTTCACGATCAGGACCTACAGATACAATTTTAATAGGCGTATCGGTAGCCTTTTCGATATAGGCGATATAGTCTGCAAATGCTTTTGGGAAATCCTTTTCGTTGCGAATAGCCGTGATGTCGGTCTTCCAACCAGGTAATTCTTCATACACAGGTTGCCAACCTTCCGTGTCGTAGGGCATTTCTGTAATGGTCTCGCCATCTTTGGTGTAAGCAACACATACCTTGATCGTATCAAATCCGTCAAGCACGTCGCCCTTCATCATCACAAGGTCAGTCACGCCATTAATCATAATCGCATATTTCAATGCAACGAGGTCTAACCAACCGCATCGACGATTACGACCTGTTACTGCACCGTATTCATTACCTATGTGACGAATCGTATCGCCCGTTTCGTCAAATAGCTCAACGGGGAACGGACCACCACCAACGCGTGTGCTGTATGCTTTAAAGATACCGAACACGTGGCCAATGCTATTGGGAGCAACGCCAAGTCCAGTGCAAACGCCACCACTAGTAGTTGATGATGAAGAAACGTAGGGATAGGTGCCGTGGTCAATGTCAAGCAATGAGCCTTGAGCGCCTTCAGCCAACACATTCTTGCCTGCAGCAAGCGCTTTGTTAATCTCAAATTCCGTATCAGTTAAGTGGAACTTGCGCATATACTCAATGCCTTCCAACCACTTCTTTTCCTCCTCGGTAATGTCGTAGTCCGTGTAGTGAAGGTCGCGTAGTATTTGTTCGTGGCGAGCTTTTAAAGTCTTATATTTCTCATCAAAGTTGTGCAAAATATCACCTACGCGCAATCCAACGCGTGCTGCCTTATCACTATATGTCGGGCCAATGCCTTTGCCTGTTGTACCAACTTTGTTCTTACCCTTTGCCGCTTCGTATGCACGATCAAGTATGCGATGAGTGGGTAGAATAAGGTGAGCACGACGGCTAATGTGTAATCGCTCTGTAAGTTGATAGCCTGCAGCTTCAAGCTCGTTAGCTTCAGCCATAAAGAGGTCTGGTGCTATTACACAACCATTACCAATGATGTTAATTTTTTTCTCATCAAAGATGCCTGAAGGAATAGAGCGTAACACAAATTTCTTACCATCGAAAATGATGGTATGTCCTGCATTGCAACCACCTGCAAAGCGTGCTACAACATCATAGCGAGGTGTGAAGTAATCTACAACCTTGCCTTTACCTTCGTCTCCGAATACGATACCCAACAGGGCATCAACTTTTCCTTTCGTCATGTTATATTAAGGTGATGAATTTCTCTTTTCAAGACTCTGACTTATAAATAAGCCTTTATCAACTTTGCAAAGGTAAAGTATTTTTATGGTATAAGAAAAAAATGAACTTATTTCTTTTTGCATGTAGCGTTTTTTGGTCATTCAAAGATAGACGGAGGCTCGGCAATGAAAGCAAAAAAATGCTTTTTTTCTTTTCATTGCTCTCGCCTTGCGCTATCTTTGCAAGCAAAATGATTGTATCATGAAAGAAACCGAAGAAAATCAGGCAGAACAGTATTACCATAGTCTGCCTATTCAAATACGCTTTAACGATGTTGACCGCTACGGACATGTGAATAATAACTCTTATTTTGCTTATTATGATTTGGGCAAAGAAGAGTATTTGCGCAATGTACTAAAAATGGACTATCGCAACGCTGACGTGGTGCCCGTTATAGCAAATATTAATGCTGACTTTATATTGCCTATATTTTATGGTGATGAAATTATCATCGAAACGCGCGTGTCGCATATAGGCAAGAAGAGCTTTACGCTGAAGCAGCGCGCTGTTAATCAAAAGACGGGGAATATTGTGTGTCAGTGTAGCACTGTGATGGTTTGCTTTAATCTGAAAACGCAAACTTCGGCTGAATTGCCAGAAGTGTACCGCAAAGCTTTTGTTGAGTTTGAAAGCGGGAAGGAAAACTAAACTATTCTTTTCTATATGCAGAAAATAATCTTTTCACAAAACATAACGGCCGAGTTGGACGCACTCTGTGATCAACGTGCGGCAGACCGTGTCTTCTTACTAACTGACGTTACGACCGAACAACTTTGTCGTCCATTAGTAAGTGAGTGTAAGGCATTGCTTCATGCCGAGAGCATTGTAATAGGAGCTACTGACGTAAACAAAACGCTCGATACGCTGTCGCAGGTTTGGACTGCGTTGAGTAGTGGTAAGGCCTCACGCCAATCGTTGCTCATCAATTTAGGCGGTGGTATGGTTACAGACTTAGGAGGCTTCGCTGCCGCTACGTTCAAGCGTGGCATTCGCTTCGTTAACATTCCTACCACCTTGCTCGCTATGGTAGATGCTGCAGTGGGCGGTAAAACAGGCATTAACTTTAATGGTCTGAAAAACGAGATAGGAGCATTTAAGGAAGCGGAAGCCGTAATTATCGACACTGAATTTTTACGCACGCTTGATGATAAGAATTTGCGTTCGGGCTATGCAGAGATGTTGAAGCACTCATTGCTTGAGAACGAAGCAATGTGGGCAGACCATTTGAAGTTCGATTTGGCACAACCCGATTATGCTCATTTGCAAGAGTTGGTAGCACAAAGCATTCGCTGCAAAGAACGCATTGTAACAGAAGATCCTCACGAACATGGCATACGCAAGGCACTTAACTTAGGGCATACCGTGGGACATGCCTTTGAATCGTTTGCTATGGAGCAAAACCGTCCTATCTTACATGGATACGCAGTGGCATACGGCTTATTGTGCGAACTCTTCTTAAGCGCAGCACACACCCACTTCCCCACCCTACAAATGCGCCAAACCATACAATATATTCGTCAGCACTATGGGGCGTTTTCGTTTACGTGTGATGACTATGACCACCTTTACGAACTCATGTTGCATGACAAGAAGAATGTGGGCGGTGTGATCAACTTCACACTCTTAGGTGGCATTGGCGATATTCGATTAAACCAGCATTTAAGTAAAGAGACAGTGTTTGAGAGTTTTGACTTCTTTAGAGAAGGATAAGTAGGTATTCAAATTATGTATAAGAAAGTAGCAAGATATGTAGAAGGCGTGCTTTCCTTGTTAGTCATCTTCTTATTATTAATGGCCGCCACCTTATGGACGGGGCGCATCTTTGGCCGTGAGATAGGTGGCGAAAAATCTTCGGTAGAGGCCAATGGCGGCAATGCATCGTCTACGGCTGTCGTACCAACGTCGCAACAAATCAAGCAATTATCACTGAATGAAAGCAATGTGCGACTCACACCGCGTGACAGTGCGTCATGGATGGTCGTGGGCGGCAACGGCGAATCTCTTGGCGTGATTATAACCACAGCACCTTATACCAAAAACGTTAAGGGCTTTGCTGGTCCTACACCTCTTTATATATATGTAAGCAAGGAGGGAACTATTAAGCAAATCATTGCAGCCGATAATGCCGACACGCCCGACTTCTTTAACAGAGCTTTCACTTCATTAGCTCCACAATGGCGTGATAAAAGCATGGAACAGGCGGCAACGCTCAAAGTGGATGCCGTAAGCGGAGCTACCTTTTCGAGCAATGCCATTATAGCCAATGTGCAGCGCACGCTTGCCGCACAAGTGCAGAGCAAGGCTTCAAGTTCATTGCTTAACCCTATGATAGGTTGGGGACGAACGATTGTGGTAGCCGTCGTATTACTGTTGGGCATCATTATTAGTTTAAAGTGGCGCGGCCGTAAATGGTTGCGACTCACTCAGTTAGCACTGAATGTCGTAGTGTTGGGCTTCTGGTGTGGTCAGTTTCTCTCGCTCTCGCTCCTGCGCGGTTGGATTTGCAATGGACTTGACCCCGTGGCCTACTTGCCCACGTTACTCGTGTTAATAGTGGCATTGATGATGCCTTTCTTCAAACACAAACATCATTATTGCTCATGGGTATGTCCGTTAGGCAGTCTGCAAACGTTGGCGGCTGAATTGCCATTACCTAAAGTGCATTGTTCACCAAAGGTGTATCGCATGATGTCGCGCGTGCGCTTGTATGTGTTTGCCCTGTTAATGCTTTTATTGTGGACCGCGTTTGGGGCGGGTTGTGTGCTTGACTACGAACCATTCACAGCATTCTTTGTTACGGCAGCGGCTCCTACAGTAATGATATTAGCCGCAACGATTGTCATAGCAAGTTGTTTCGTGCCAAACGTTTGGTGCAAAAGCCTTTGTCCCATGGGCATGGCGCTTACTTTAGCTGAAGATAGTTCGACGGTAACAGTTCCTTCAAGAATGAATTCTCAAATCAAGTCAAAATAAGAAAATGAATAAGTATAAAGTTGTATCACTCGTCTTAGTGGTTGCCTTGTTAGCCACGCTGGCTCACCTCGTAGCCACGCATCGTGCAGCGAGTACGACCGAGCTAAGTCAACAGACGAAGGCCGAAGTCGTGATGCAAAACATATTACAACGCAAGAGTGTGCGCTCTTATACCGCTGAGCGCGTTGACCGCAGCCAACTCGACACGTTGGTACATGCCGCTATGGCAGCACCCACGGGACGCGATATGCGTCCGTGGAAGTTTATCATTGTAGATGACCACGTCACTATGCAATCGCTTGCCAACCAATTACCCTATGCTAAGATGTTGGCAGAGGCTCCTGCAGCGATTGTAGTCTGTGGTGATCTAAGCGTGGTTGACAAAGAAGGCAAGCCTTCTACCAATTGGCCTTTCGATTGCTCTGCAGCTACCGAAAATCTACTGTTGCAAGCTGAGGCTATGGGCTTAGGTGCCGTATGGACGGCAGCCTATCCTTATGAAGAACGAATGGCGGCCGTCAAGTCGGCCTTCCACCTTCCCGACCATATCGTCCCATTCAACGTTATTCCCATTGGTCACCCTAAGGGCGAGCCTCAACCTAAAGATAAATACAATAAAGATAACATTCACTACAACGGGTGGTAAACCCATTTAGTTAAGGGTGGTTCTAATAATTCTGAAATAGGGATTTGTGCGCTATCGGAAGTATATTTTTGAAAGTTTGTGAGGGAGCATAGCGGGCTATGTGACCGAACAAACTTTCAAAAAGACACTTTCGAGAGCGTACAAATCACATTTCAGAATAGCAGAACTCTAAAAACAGAATTTTTAGAACCACCCTTAACAAGTTGACAAGTTAAATTGTTCACTCGTCAACCTGCTAACTCAAAAAACCAAAAACACATACTATGTCAGACAATCAAAAGGCGCAACCGTCTAAATCAGTAGCCATAGGTCTTGCAGTAGGCCTTTTAGCCGCCATTTGCTATGGTTTTATTCCATTCTTTACATTACCGATAAAGGCAGGAGGCAATGCCGACTTCATGGCAGACCCTACCATACTCTTCTATCGTTTTGGCTTTGCCAGTTTGCTATTAGGACTCATTATGATTATACAGCGTAAGAGTTTTAAGGTGACGCGTGGCGAGTTGGTCACGCTTATCTACTTAGCCTTTATCTCAGACGGTTCTGCCCTATTCCTCATTGATGGTTACAACTATATGTCGAGCGGTGTGGCTACGACGTTACACTTTATGTACCCTGTAGTTACCGCCCTTATCATGATGGTCTTTTATAATGAGGCGCGTCGCTTTAGTACCATCTTTGCCGTGTGTATGGCAGTAGCAGGTGTGGCCGTATTCTCATGGGATCCTTCAGGACACACGAGCCTTATGGGTGTAGTCATCGTACTCATCTCAGCCGTTTGTTATGCGCTCTATATCATTCGCGTCAATCGGTCGAGAGCAGCCACAATGGATAGCAGTAAGTTGGTATTCTATGTCATGTTTATCGGAGCACTCATCTTTGGTGCCGAAGCGCTACGTCAAGGCAACTTCACCGTCATTAGCACTCCCAGTCAGTGGACGCACTTATTGTCGTTAGCCTTTATTTGTACCTTTGTGACCAACCTAAGTCTTGTATTTAGCGTAAAGCGCATAGGTAGCACCATGGTAGCCGTATTAGGTGCGCTCGAGCCCCTCACTGCTGTTGTTATCGGTTGTACCGTCTTTGGCGAACCCATTACGTGGCAAGTTATCTTAGGCATTTTACTCATCATTCCTGCTGTGGTTATGATTATCTTAACGCGTCGACGTTGACCCTCTTTTCCTAAAAATGAATCAAGGAGTAACACTTCACATCTTTAATCCCTCACATGATGAGGCGCTTGCAGCCCATTCGCCTTATTATTATCCCTCTAAGATAGCCCGTCACTTAGCCAATGAGTGGGGGGCTTTACCTATGTTATGGGCCTTAGAGAACGATTACATATTACTACCAGACAAGGCCGTCAAGCCCAATGAAGCAAACTGGAATACTGTTCACTTCATTCGTCCAAGCGACCTTAATGCCCAACTTTGGAACTCAATCTATAGCATTCAACCCTGGGGTTGGGATGCCTTACTTGTACATCAGTTGCGCAAGATGGGCGCTCCCGAAAGTTTATTACCGACAGGAGTTCAGTTAGATACGATTTGTCAGCTCAGCAGTCGCAACTCTACGACATTGCTTTTGCCTCTATTACGCGCTGCTTTGCTGCGAGAAGGCATTCCGACGATAGGCCAATCCATTATAGCCAATACACTTGACGAGGTGATGTCATTCACTGCTCTTCACCAGCGGGTAATGGTGAAGAGCCTATGGTCGTGCAGTGGACGAGGTGTGTTTCAAGTAGGTTTATCGCCCACCGCATCTGTATTAGGACGCATCAAACGTTTGCTGCGTGAGCAAGGCGGAGTCGAAGTAGAGCCCTTATATAATGAATTTAAAAACTTCGCTTTAGAGTTTGATGCCCTTCCCAATGGACAAGTAAGTTACGTAGGGCTCTCATTATTTACCACTTCTTCTACAGGGGGCTATACAGGCAATCGAGTGGCTCCTCAGTCTGTGCTTGAGGCTGATCTATCTATTCAGTTTCCATATCTATCACAGTTGACAACAATTGCAGAGCAAGTATTGACAGACTATTTACAAGGCCGTTATGTTGGTCCTTTAGGTATAGATATGATGCTTGTCAATACATCAAAAGACATTAGACTTCATCCATGCATCGAACTTAATTTGCGCCGTACGATGGGTTACGTAGCATGGTCTGTATCGCAACACATGGAGCGTCCACTACCTGCGTTTGCACGTACTTTGTTTCGTGTGGACTAAGATTTGTTTTGATTTCCGTAACGAATTGCACCTTAAAAAAAATAAGTCCCAACCAATCTGAAAATATAGGAACTTGAAAAATATTTTCTTTGATTGGTCTAGGACTTATCGTTGTCTGGCAAGCTAATGTCTATTCATTCGCTTGCCTTTGTTTTTTCACTACTATATAATCCTCTCTTTTGCATGAAAAAGTGTTTATAGTTTTTGTAAATCGTGTAATATCTTTTGTATGTTGCAAGAACGTTGTAGAGCACCCCTGTACACAAAGAATCAGAGCAGTTCAAAGCGTTCTTTCAATTTGCCGAAATAACGGCGTGAGGCCGAAATGACAATGTGTTCAAAAGGTGGACATAATCGGCAACGTTGGGTATTATTTTCGACAGCAGCTAAGTAGGTAAGGTTGATTATCACCGTATTGCTAATGCGAGCAAAGATGGGATGAACCTTGAGTATGTCTTCTGCCGTAAGTCCTTTCTTAAGCATGTGACTTGTCCCATCTGTCAAGGTGAGTTGCCATGAGCGGTGGTCACTGATGTAGTTGAATAGTAACATTTCCTCCATGCTTACCAATAACAGTTCACTAATTGTTTGCATGGCTATCTTGTGAGGCATGTCTTTAACGATGAGGTGGCGCACCTTCGTATTGCTCTCCATATCTTGTACGATACGATCGATAATCGTACGCAATTCGCTTTGCTTATAAGGTTTAAGCAGAAAGTCAAAGGCTGACTGACGAATGGCATCCAACATATAGTCCGAAAAGCCAGAATAGAATACGACCTTAAACGTAAAGTTTACTCTTGGTCTAATGGATTGCAAAAACTCCAACCCCGTCTTGCCTGGTACTTCTACGTCTAAGAACAATACTTCGGGCTGCAATTCAAGCAATGGCAACGTGGCATCTGTATAGTTGGTATAGGTGTACACTTTCTCAAACTCTGGCTGACGACGAAGGTCGTTGGCAAGAGTTTCAAGTGCCATGGGCGTATCGTCAACGACGAATGCTGTGAGTCCCTTATTATTACTCATAGACGTTAAGGTGAAAGTTTCTTTTTTCTATATGCAAAGGTACAATGTTTTTTTATTTATATTAGGTACACTTTTTGTCTGGTAAGCATAGGTGGCGCTTTTTGCAGATTAAGTGGTAAGATTTAAAGGTTATGTGGTTATTTTTTTATTTTAGAACCGCATTTTTGGGGGGATTGTACAAACACAAAAAAAGTTCCATACTTAGAATGTTGACTTTTGGGGGTCATAATTCTAAGTGTGGAACTTTAATTTCATGTTATATATGTAGATGTATCACATTACATCATGCCGCCCATGCCAGGGTTAGCCATAGGCATTTCGGGCTTGTCCTCCTTCTTGTCGCAGATAACGCACTCAGTGGTGAGGAACATACCTGCTACAGAAGCAGCATTCTCAAGTGCTACGCGAGTTACCTTAGCGGGGTCAACGACACCTGCTGCACGCAAGTCGCCAAACTCTTCCGTCTTAGCGTTGTAGCCATAATAGCCTTCACCTTCGCGCACCTTGTTGACGATTACGGCACCCTCGATGCCAGCGTTGCGGCAGATCTGACGTAAAGGCTCTTCGATAGCACGACGAATGATGTTGATACCAGTCGTTTCGTCAGCATTGTCGCCCTTCATTTCTTCCAATGCCTTTTGAGCACGGATGTAGGCTACGCCACCACCTGTTACGATACCTTCTTCAACGGCTGCACGAGTAGCGCAAAGGGCATCGTCGCAACGATCCTTCTTTTCTTTCTGCTCCGTTTCGCTTGCAGCACCCACTTCGAGTACGCAAACACCGCCAGAGAGTTTAGCCAAACGCTCTTGCAATTTCTCTTTGTCGTATGATGAAGTAGAGTTGCTGATTTCGTTCTTAATCTGGTTGATACGCTCTTGAATATTCTCTTTAGCGCCCTTACCGTTAACAATTGTAGTGTTCTCCTTTGATACGGTAACCTTCTCGGCAGAACCCAACATGTCAAGAGTAGCTTGTTCGAGCTTCAAGCCCTTATCTTCGCTAATTACGACACCGCCTGTAAGTACGGCAATGTCTTCCAACATAGCCTTGCGACGATCGCCGAAGCCCGGAGCCTTAACAGCACAAATCTTGAGTTGAGTGCGTAAGCGGTTGACAACCAATGTAGTCAAAGCTTCGCTATCAACGTCCTCAGCAATCACCAAGAGAGGACGACCGCTCTGAACGGCAGGTTCCAAGATAGGAAGGAAGTCCTTAATGTTAGAAATCTTCTTATCGTAAATCAAGATGTAAGGATTCTCCATTACGCACTGCATCTTTTCAGTGTCAGTAACGAAGTAAGCTGAAAGGTAGCCACGATCAAACTGCATACCTTCGACCGTCTTCAATACTGTATCACGGCCCTTTGCATCTTCGATGGTAATCACACCATTCACGCTTACAGCACGCATACCGTCAGCGATGAGTTTACCGATTTCAGGGTCATTGTTAGCAGAGATAGTAGCTACTTGCTCTATCTTGTCATAGCTTTCGCCTACTTGTTCGCTTTGGCTCTTGATGCTCTCTACCACCTTAGCTACGGCCTTGTCAATACCGCGTTTTACGTCCAAGGGGTTAGCACCAGCAGCTACGTTCTTCATGCCTTCTGTCAAGATAGCCTGTGTCAGAACAGTAGCTGTAGTAGTACCGTCACCAGCGTCGTCGCCAGTCTTAGAAGCTACGCTCTTAACGAGTTGTGCACCAGCATTTTGGAAGGCATCTTCCAACTCAATCTCTTTTGCCACGCTAACGCCGTCCTTCGTGATGCGAGGAGCACCAAACTTCTTGTCAATAACAACGTTGCGACCCTTCGGACCGAGTGTTACCTTTACTGCATTAGCCAATGCATCAGCACCTTCGCGCAGACGTTCGCGAGCGTCTACATCATATACTATCTCTTTTGCCATGATTGATTCAGAATTTTAAGTTGTAAAATGAATAGATTAAACAATTATGCCAATACAGCGAGTACGTCGCTTTGACGCATAATCAAATACTTCTCGCCATCGAGTTCTACCTCGGTGCCAGCGTATTTGCCATATAATACGGTGTCGCCAGCCTTAAGCACCATTTCTTCGTCCTTTGTGCCATTACCTACGGCAAGCACTTCACCCTGCAAAGGTTTTTCCTTAGCAGTGTCAGGAATAATAATACCACCAGCAGTCTTTTCTTCTGCGGGAGCGGCTTTAATCAGCACGCGGTCAGCTAACGGTTTAATGTTCATAGTTGTATTGCTATTTTATTGTTTTATTGTTATTAATCGTATTGTGAGTACTTCTTTTTGTTATTTCTCTTAAGGCACTCACTTTCGTATATGCTAAAAGTGTGCCAAAAGCTCTATTATGCAATTTAAAATGTTCATTATTCCATTTTGACAGCGTTTGCCGACAATGTGTCAGTCAGTGTACTTATACTTATATATACTATAGGTATAGAGCGCATTTAACAAACTGCAATTTATATTTATCCCCACCCAGTTCGTCACATTGCCAAAAGTAGGCGACGCCTAAGCATAGCAAACTAAAAAAAAAGTTTTTTGCTTTGCTATGCTTTTGGTTTGCACTACTTTTGCACCAAAATAAGAAAACTATGCAAAAGAATTTGGTAATTGTTGAGTCTCCTGCCAAAGCTAAAACCATAGAGAAATATCTTGGTGCAGACTATAAAGTAATGTCAAGCTACGGACATATCCGCGACTTGAAGAAGAAAGACTTTGGCGTTGACCTCAAAACCTTTGAACCTCAATATGAGATTCCTGCAGACAAACGAAAGGTGGTAACCGAACTACGCGCTCAAGCTAAAAAGTCGGAGGCGGTGTGGCTCGCATCCGATGAAGACCGCGAAGGAGAAGCTATCTCATGGCACTTGGCTGAGGTGCTCGGACTCGATCCGAAAGAGACACGACGCATCGTGTTTCACGAAATTACAAAGCCTGCCATTCTGTCGGCTATCGAACACCCACGCCACATCGACCTTAATCTGGTAGATGCACAACAAGCACGCCGTGTGCTCGACCGCTTGGTGGGCTTTAAGTTATCGCCTGTGTTATGGCGCAAGGTACGCCCGAGCCTTTCGGCAGGTCGTGTGCAAAGTGTCGCTGTGCGACTAATCGTTGAGCGCGAACGTGAGATCCAACAGTTTAAGCCCGAATCGAGCTATCGCGTAACGGCCGTGTTTGAAGTACCAGCAAGCAATGGGAGCATTACCTTATTAAAGGCCGAGTTGAACAAGCGATTTGCCACACGCGACGAGGCACAAGCTTTTCTTGAGAAGTGTAAAAAGGCTACTTTTACCATTGATGCGATAACGACACGTCCGACGAAGCGCAATCCTGCGCCCCCATTCACTACCTCAACCTTGCAACAAGAGGCAGCTCGCAAGTTGGGTTTCCCCGTGGCCGTTACAATGCGTGTAGCACAGAGCCTTTATGAGTCGGGACTTATTACTTATATGCGTACCGACTCTATGAACTTATCTGACCTTTGCTTGAATAGCTGTGGCCCCGTGATAAGTTCGCTCATGGGCGATGAATATCACCAACGCCGCACTTACCATACGCATTCTAAGGGAGCACAAGAGGCACACGAGGCCATTCGTCCCACCGACATGAATCGTCAAACGATAGAGGGTGATACACGTGAGCAACGCCTTTACGAATTAATCTGGAAGCGCACGATTGCGTGTCAAATGGCTGATGCCAAACTCGAACGCACTACGGTAAACATTGCTGTGAGCGAAACGGACGAAATGTTTCAAGCTACGGGTGAGGTGGTTCGCTTTGACGGCTTCTTGCGCGTTTATCGCGAAAGTCAAGGCGACGATGAAAATGCTAATGCCGACGAGAGCAAACTCCTGCCCCCTATGAACGAAGGCGAGGCGCTTCAACGCCGTGAGGTAGTAGCGCAACAACGCTTTAGCCAACAGCCAGCACGTTATACTGAAGCTTCGTTGGTACATAAAATGGAGGAATTAGGCATTGGCCGTCCGTCAACCTACGCTCCTACAATTTCAACTATTCAAAACCGTGAGTATGTAGTTAAAGGTGATGCGGAAGGCACGCCCCGTAGTTACGACCAACTTACCCTGCAAAGCGATACGATTAGCGAAACGACGCAGAGCGAAAACGTTGGTAGCAATCGTGGCAAGTTGGTACCTACCGACATCGGCCTGGTGGTGAACGACTTCTTGATGGAGTACTTCCCCGAAATTATGGACTATAATTTCACGGCTAATGTCGAAAAGCAATTTGACGAAGTGGCTGAGGGGAAAGAGAACTGGACAGAAATGATCAGCAACTTCTATCAGGACTTTGAGCCTCAAGTAGAACGCACCTTGAACGAGAAGACAGAACATCGTGTGGGCGAACGTGAGTTGGGTGTTGACCCCAAGAGTGGTAAGCCTGTTTCGGTGAAGATCGGTCGTTTTGGCCCTGTTGTTCAGATGGGTACTCCCAGTGATGACGAGAAGCCTCAATTCGCCAATTTGACCAAAGGACAAAGCATTGAGACGATTACGCTCGAAGAGGCACTTGAACTCTTTAAACTTCCTCGAACGCTCGGTGAGTTGGAAGGTCAAGTGGTTAAGGCTAACGTAGGTCGATTTGGACCGTATGTGCAGTTAGGCAAATTGTTCGTATCAATTCCCAAAGGGGAAGACCCAATGGACATAACGCTCGAACGCGCTGCTGAACTCATTCAGGAGAAACGATTGAAAGAGGAACAAAGCCACTTGAAGCTGTTTGACGAAGACCCCGACCTCGAAGTGCGTGCTGGCCGTTGGGGGCCTTACATTGCTTATAAGGGCAAGAACTATAAGTTGCCCAAGAGCGATGCTGAGCGCGCCACTGAGTTGACTTACGATGAGTGTAAAAAAATAATTGAGGCCGAAGCTAAAAAGCCCGCTACGCGTGGACGCGGCCGTGCCACTAAGAGCACTGCTAAAAAATAAGCAGACATGAATAAAAGCATTATTTTAGTAGGCTATATGTGTGTAGGCAAGACCACCATTGGACGCGATTTAGCCAAACAGTTAGGACGCACGTTCTACGACCTCGACTGGTATATCGAGGAGCGTTTCCACACGAAGGTGTCGGCTATCTTTGCCGAAAAGGGTGAAGAACACTTTCGCGACTTAGAGCGTCGCATGCTGCACGAAGTGGCAGCCTTCGAGAATGTGGTTGTATCGTGTGGTGGCGGCACACCTTGCTTCTTCGACAACATGGATTATATGAACAAGGTGGGCAACGTATTCTACCTAAAGGCTTCGCCCGAAACCATTCTGCAACATTTAGCCATGAGTCGTGGCAATCGTCCTTTGCTCAAAGACAAGTCGCCCGAAGAGTTACGCACCTTTGTGACAGAGCAGTTAGCGCAACGGGAACCTTTCTATGCAAAGGCCCAACACGTAGTCAACGTTGACGTGCTTGACTCTTTTGACAAGATTTCACTCGTTGTCGACAACATTTGTTCACTCATAGATGAATGATTGCTTAATCAAGATATTAGCATATTAGCATATTAGCACATTAACCCATTAGCACATTAGCACATTAGCACATTAGCATATTAGCATATTAGCACATTAACCCATTTGCACATTTGCACATTAATCTTAACCAAGTTTTGCCATGCGAAAATGGAGAATTGAAGACTCTGAAGAACTTTACAATATAAAAGGCTGGGGGGTTAACTACTTCGGCATCAACGAAAAGGGACATGCTTACGTATCGCCACGCAAAGACGGCGTACAAGTAGACCTTAAAGAGGTGATTGACGACCTCAACTCACGCGACATCACGGCACCCGTATTGCTGCGCTTTCCCGACATACTCGACAATCGTATCGAAAAGACGTCTGACTGCTTTAACCAAGCTGCAAAAGAGTACGACTTTAAAGCGGAACACTTTATTATCTATCCTATTAAGGTGAACCAAATGCGTCCTGTAGTTGAAGAGATTATCAGCCACGGCAAGAAGTATAACCTCGGATTGGAAGCTGGCTCAAAGCCAGAGTTACACGCCGTGTTGGCCACCAACATGGACTCGGACAGCTTGATTATCTGTAATGGCCATAAGGACCAAAACTTTATTGAGTTGGCTCTCTTGGCACAAAAGATGGGTAAGCGCGTTTTCTTAGTAGTAGAGAAAATGCCCGAACTCATCACCATAGCTCGAACGGCTGAGAAGTTAGGCGTTCGTCCCAACCTCGGCATTCGCATTAAGTTGGCAGCCAGTGGCACGGGTAAGTGGCAAGAAAGTGGCGGTGATGCCTCAAAGTTTGGCTTAAACTCTTCAGAGCTGCTCGAAGCTTTACACAAGCTCGATGAGATGGGCATGCACGATTGCTTGAAGCTTATCCACTTTCACATCGGTTCGCAAATCACCAAAATCCGCCGTATATCAACAGCCTTGCGTGAGGCTGCACAATTCTACGTGCAATTACATGCCATGGGCTTTAATATTGAGTTCGTTGATTGTGGTGGTGGCCTTGGTGTTGACTATGACGGAACGCGCTCAAGCAACTCTGAAAGTTCGGTCAATTATTCTATACAAGAGTATGTCAACGACTGCGTTTACACCTTTGTTGATGCAGCCAACAAAAACAACATACCCCACCCCAACCTCATTACCGAAGGCGGCCGTTCGCTTACGGCACACCACTCTGTACTCATTGTCGATGTGATGGAGTGTGTGAGCATGCCCCACATGAACGAGGATTTTCACCCAACGGAGCAAGACCACCAGTTAGTGCATGACTTGACTGAAATATGGGATAAACTTTCGCCTCGCTCTATGCTTGAAGATTGGCACGACGCACAGGACATTCGCGACGAAGCGCTCGACCTATTCCGCCACGGCATTATCGACTTAAAGACGCGTGCACAGATCGAAAGCCTTTATTGGAGCATTACACGCGAGATAAGTGAGTTAGCTCATCATCAGAAGCACGTGCCTGACGAATTGCGCACGTTGGACAAGATGATGGCTGATAAGTACTTCTGCAATTTCTCGCTCTTCCAATCATTGCCCGACTCTTGGGGCATCGACCAATTGTTCCCCATTATGCCCATTGAGCGATTGAACGAGAAGCCCACCGTTTCGGCCACCTTGCAAGACATCACTTGCGACTCGGACGGTAAGATCAGTGCTTACGTCAACTACAACCAACAGACCTCCTATTTGCCACTACACGCTTTTCGTGAAGGTGAGCACTATTATATAGGTGTATTCTTAGTAGGTGCTTATCAAGAGATCTTGGGCAATATGCACAACCTCTTTGGCGACACCAATGCCGTCCACGTTACAGTAGATGAGACGGGCTATAGCATCGACAAGACCATTGACGGTGAGACTGTAGCCGATGTACTTGAATACGTGCAGTATGACCCCAAGCGCCTTGTGCGTCGCCTTGAAGCGTGGGTAAGCAAAGCCGTAAAAGAAGAAAAGATTACCAACGAAGAAGGCAAAGAGTTTATCTCTAACTATCGCTCAGGCCTTTATGGTTACACTTATTTAGAATAAGTCATTACTCATCTGATCAGTTTAACATAACGCATACTGAATTGCGTTCTGTTAAACTGATCTTTTTTTTGATCTATAACGAACTCAAGTTTCGGATTTAGCAAGGGCGGGCTGAAAGCCCAATGTAGCACACAGCCCAGGGCAAGCGAAGCGACACCCTGGGTATTACGTGTTGGAGCAGTCGCGCCCTGAAAGGGCAAAAGCTTTAAGACATGGCGCAGGTATTGAACAAAATATACATACGATGTTCCACTTTAAGACCGCTAAATCAGCTATCAAGCAAGAATAACAACATCAAGGGTTAAAGCTTTTAACGAACTGCAATTGAGCCTCTACAAAAGCCTCTACAAAAAGTTTCAGAATGCCCTAAATAAGCATTTGAACTTACGTATATTTTACCGATGAAGTTTTTTGCCTTCATGTTTCGTTTTTAGGTTCTAACCTATTGATAATCAACACATTCAAACAATGAAACATAGTATATTTATGTTTCATTTTTAGTTTCAATGTTTCATTCTAAAAACACAGTGGGAGAAAAACAAAAACACTGTGGGAGCGATCACAAAACACTGTGGGAGCGATCACAAAACACTGTGGGAGCGATTCAAAAACACTGTGGGAGCGATAACGCGCTCCCTCAGTGTTTTGAACAATGAAACATGAAACTTAAAATGAAACATCAGCGACCTATGTTCCATTTTCCGAAACGATTGATAATCAGTATTTTTATAACAAAAAAATGAAACATGAAAGATAAAACAAATGTTTTGAATACGTATACAGATTATGCTTGGAAAGCTGCCTGCCTAATTGGGGGGCGGGTTTGTAACCCGCGGCAGCAGCATGCTTTGAACATCTACTTACTGTCGGATTTAGCAAGGACGGGCTAAATCCGAAACCTGAGTTAATAAAAAGATTAACGAAAAAGATTAATGGTCGATTAATGAAACATTAATGTTCAAAAACCTAAGCGCGAAGCGCGCCTTAATATTCATTCCTGTCTGTTCAACAAATTACGATAAAAAAGTATAATCTTCTACAGTAAGATTATATATTGACAAATTTAGGCTTAAAATCAAGCATTATGCGATTAACAAAGAAATATTTGTTAAAATACTCGGCAATAATTTTGCAAAAAGCCGCAAAAATTCAGGGTAAAGACGATAATAAATGAAAGAAAAACCGTATTTTTGTACCGAAATGACTATCTTACTATAGAAGATAATACATGGACTGACTGATTTATGAGGCTACGATGTAGCAATGGAGTAAGGATTTTCAAGTCCAATTTAAACATTTTTCCTCCTTTGTTGAAAACGGAGGTATCAAAAATGTGATCTTATGAACAATGTTATTGTAAGACAGGCATGGCCATCACAGGTGATGGCAGCCAACAGTGACATAAAGTAGATAAAGAAAATGACGCAGGTTAGCTCGCTTTCTTCCTCTACAGCCGACGTAAACGATCTATATCACGACAAGCGTTTACCAAAGGGCATCCACATAATCGGAGCTGATGATGAATTGGTTTCGAAAGTGGGAGGAATACCCAAAAACGAAGAAGAAAACGGCCACACAGAACAGGAACTTCCTTGGGGATACATCTTCATACAGCACATGTCTGCCGAAAAGTTTGAGGAGAAACTGGAAACACGAAAACTTGAAGGCGATTTCAAGCCCAAGTGCTTCATCCACCGCACCATTCGATATAAGAAAAAGCCGAATGGAAAGGGTGTTATGAAAGAAGAAAAGCCCTCGGTGAGCGGTCTCGTATTTTTGCAAGGCAGAACAGAACAGTTAAGGTCTTTTTTGATACATAATTTTCCACAATACTTTTTGGTAAACGATTGCTGCACAGGCAAGCCAGCCGTTATTGCAGACAGCAAGATGCGTCCCTTCATGAAAATAATGAGAGACGAACCAGAACGAGTGACATTTCTACGCGATCCTTTTGTAAAGTTTGCAAGAGACCACGTGAAACTGCGTGTGCTAACAGGTATCTTAGCTGGACAAGAAGGCTATGTGGTACGCATACTGCGTGACCGCCAGCTTGTGATGGACTTTGGCGGCAATGCCATCGCCATCTGCGATGTACATAACGAGGACTTCCAAATTGCCGAATAGTGTTGACACAACACTATCGTTAAACAGATGAAAAACGACTCTTTCTTTTTTTTTCGACAAACCATAGAGCAAGCCACTATAGAAGCTCGCTTTGACATGGCGCATAACCGTACAGCAGCAATCCGTAGCTTTGAACTATTTTGTGGCAATGAACTCTCTACAGATTTATTTATGTTCAGCATTTATGGCCGTGGCATCAGTTTTACAGACATGGCCTATATTAAGAAAAGCGATGTGAAAGGACGCTGACTCACCTATACCACACAAGTGGTGAATCCGTCAACCAGCACCGTGCCGTTGGAACAGTGCCATGCAGGAAATTATCAACCGATATTCGTCAACCACCGTTTATCTATTCCCCACCCTCAAATCATCCAATGAAGAAATAGCGCATCGCAACATCCGTCAGGGGCGTGAAAACATGGTGAACGCCATAAAGCAGATAGCCGAAAGATGCGTTCTGTCAATGTTATATGGTGAAAGACATATATCAAAAAGCAATAGATAGTGTTTGTGTGAGCAAGATTATTTAAGCCATATATGTTTTATGAATAATTCATGGCTAATTCATGATAATTCGTGTTCCAATAAAATCGAATAGTTTTCGATGATTGATTAATGGTCATTAATGTTCAAACAAGAAACTAAATCCAAAATATATGCGTGATTTTAAAGACATCAAAGTCGCAATAGCCGGTACAGGCTACGTAGGACTGAGCATAGCTACATTGCTATCTCAACATCATCATGTAACAGCAGTAGATGTAATTCCTGAAAAGGTGGAGAAACTAAACAATAAGATTTCACCTATCCAAGATGATTATATCGAAAAGTATTTGGCAGAAAAGCCATTGAACCTTGTAGCCACACTTGACGGCAAGTCTGCTTATGCCGATGCCGATTTCGTAGTTATTGCTGCCCCAACCAATTACGACCCAGTAAAGAACTACTTCGACACTACCCATGTAGAGGAAGTCATCGACCTTGTATTGGAAGTAAATCCCGATGCTATCATGGTCATCAAATCAACCATCCCAGTAGGCTACACCCGTAACCTCTATTTGAAGTATGCGCAGAAAGGTGTCAAGAAGTTCAATCTCCTCTTCTCTCCTGAGTTTCTTCGTGAGAGCAAAGCCCTCTACGACAACCTCTACCCCAGCCGTATCATCGTAGGTTATCCAAAGATTATAAACAAGCCAGAGTTTGAGGCAGAGAATAAGGCTATCGAATCAGTAACAGATGTTGATATGTTGATTGAAGCAGCTAAGACATTCGCTGCTCTTTTGCAAGAAGGTGCCATCAAGGAAAACATCGACACCCTCTTTATGGGCATGAAGGAAGCCGAAGCCGTTAAACTCTTCGCTAACACATACCTCGCTCTCAGAGTAAGCTACTTCAACGAACTCGATACTTACGCAGAAGTAAAGGGTTTGGATAGCAAGGCTATCATCGAGGGTGTAGGTCTTGATCCCCGTATCGGCACACACTACAACAATCCATCATTCGGCTATGGTGGCTATTGCTTGCCGAAAGATACCAAACAGCTCCTCGCGAACTATCAGGATGTTCCCCAGAATATGATGTCTGCCATTGTTGAATCAAACAAGACTCGCAAGGATTACATTGCTGATGCAGTGTTGCGCAAGGCAGGTTATTATGCAGAAAATGGTCAGTGGGATGCAAGCAAGGAACACAACTGTGTGATTGGCGTATATCGCTTAACCATGAAGTCAAACTCGGATAACTTCCGCCAGTCAGCCATCCAAGGCATCATGAAGCGTATAAAGGCAAAGGGCGCAGAGGTTATAATTTATGAGCCAACACTTGAAGACGGAACCACTTTCTTTGGCAGCAAGGTAGTTAATAATCTTGATGAATTTAAGGCACAAAGCAAGGCAATCATTGCAAACCGCTTTGATGACTGTCTAAAAGATGTGGAAGATAAAGTATATACACGCGATATATTTAGAAGAGACTAAGAGATGGTAGAATATAATGTAAACTTAGAAGGCAAGACGGTTCTTGTAACAGGTGCTGCTGGCTTTATCGGAAGCAACCTCGTTAAACGTCTTTTTCACGATGTGAAGGACATTAAAATAATCGGTATTGACTCAATTACTGATTACTATGATGTCAATATCAAATATGAACGTCTGAAAGAGATAGAGGCTATGAATCGTAACTGGACTTTTGTCCACGTTTCTATTGCAGACAAAGAAGCTGTAGAAAAAATATTCACAGAAAACAATATATCTGTTGTTGTAAACCTTGCTGCCCAAGCAGGAGTACGTTACAGCATCACTAATCCCGATGCTTATATCCAAAGCAACCTCATCGGTTTCTATAACATCCTTGAAGCATGCCGTCATCATGAAGTAGAGCATCTTGTGTATGCATCCTCTTCATCTGTTTATGGCAGTAACAAGAAAGTTCCATACTCAACTGACGACAAGGTTGACAACCCTGTATCTCTTTATGCCGCTACCAAGAAGAGCAACGAGTTGATGGCTCATGCATATAGCAAACTCTATAATATTCCTTCTACAGGCTTGCGTTTCTTCACCGTCTATGGTCCAGCTGGTCGTCCCGACATGGCATACTTTGGTTTTACCAACAAATTAGTAAAAGGCGAAACCATTAAAATCTTCAACTATGGCAACTGCAAGCGCGACTTCACTTTTGTAGATGACATCGTAGAAGGTGTAGTCCGCATCATGCAGCATGCTCCAGAGAAACAGAATGGTGAGGATGGTCTTCCTATACCTCCATATAAGGTATACAACATCGGCAACAACTCCCCCGAAAACCTCCTTGACTTCGTAACCATCCTCCAAGAAGAGCTTGTACGTGCAGGAGTCCTACCTAAAGACTATGACTTTGAGGCTCACAAGGAACTTGTACCAATGCAGCCAGGCGATGTACCTGTAACTTACGCAGATACAACGCCATTGGAGCTTGACTTTGATTTCAAGCCAAACACAAGTCTAAGAGAAGGATTGAGACGCTTTGCTGAGTGGTATGCTCGTTATTACAACAATTAATCCCATTGTTCAAGTTTTAAACACGAATTACCATTAATTGCCCATAAATTACTCATAAATTTAATTCGTGTTCTATGACAATCTATTCCAAATTGAGCAATTCACAATCGCATGCGTAGCAGCGAATAACTCAACATTCTTGCTCTGGCAAGCGGCAAAGCCGATAACAACACTCAACATTCTACATTGCGTCTACGACGCTAACCCCCGGGCAACAGGGCTTCTGTGGATCAAGGTCAGAGTGTCCTACTATCAATGCTTTCGGATAACGTTTATGTAGTTCACTAAGCAACCGTTCCAACGCACTCTTCTGTACTTCCGTTCAGGTGTCGCAAGGAGTCTTGCCGTCAGCGGCAAGACCTCCTACATACGCCACACCGATGGAATGGTGGTTATGATTTCTACAATGCGCCCCGATTCGCTCCTCAGGTCGTCCACGCTCGATGGCACCGTCAGTAGATGAACAATTATACTATTATAGAGAAATCTCAATATTTTTTGATAGTTCCAAATATGTATTGATATCAGTAGCTAATCTATATAATGATATTCAAGCAAATAAAGTAATTTCTTTTCTGCTAAATGTAGAATTCTTTTGGTCTGCCATTAGTGAAGATAATGATGCCATGAAAGAGTTTTGGGATAGATGTAATGAAAGGCAAGAAAACACTTTTTACATTATAACAGATGAAGATCTTTCTTCTAATAGGAGATATGGAATGCTTACAGTTATGGTTATTTTTTTAACGTCTCAATATATAGGCACTTGTAAAAGAGTCTATACAAAGGGCTATGGCCTAAATTGAGTTCTAACAATTAGAACAAATAAAAATATATTTAAGGATATGTCACAGAGTAGGTCAGGTACAGTAATAAATAATACATTATTTCTATATATTCGTTCTTTTTTGACGATGCTTATAGGTATTTATACTTCAAGAGTTTTACTAGTAACTCTTGGTATAGATGATTATGGTATATACAATTTGGTAGCAGGAATAGTTGCTATGTTTGCTTCATTGAAAGGTGTGTTTGCATCATCTGTTCAACGTTTTTTGAATTATGCGAAAGGAAAAAAAGATGAAGAGCAAGTGAGTATGATTTTTAATTTAAGTATGTTAATCCATCTTGGACTTGCAGCTCTTTTTGGGATTGTTGTTGAGATTATTGGTGTTGGGTTTGTCCTTGAGAAATTAAATATACCTTCAGAATCTATTGATGTTGCTTTGTTTGTCTTTCATTGCGCTGTTTTAACCACTGTCATAACAATAGCTTCAATACCCTTTGATGCTGTTGTCATAGCAAATGAAAGGTTTAAGTATTATGCGTGGATAACTTTAATAGATTCTGTTTTAAAGCTTGTAATTGTATATTTGCTAGTTGCTATGCCTTATCAATATTTGTGTAGTTATGCTTTATTATTGTTAATAATTGGAATGTTTAATCTTTCTGTAAATATTTTTTATTGTAGAAGATTTAGGGAGTGTAAAATACATTTTGTTTGGGATAAAGCGTTGTTTAAGAAACTCGCATCGTTTTCTGCATGGAATTTTTTAGGAAATACAGCATTTTCATTGGTAAATGAAGGACTGAATATGATATTAAATATCTTTGGAGGAGTGGCAGTTAATGCAGGTAGGGGTATTGCATATCAAGTAAAAAATGCTGTCCAAACATTGTGTGGTAATATCTTTGTTGCTGTACAGCCTGTTATAATACAACAAGCAGCAAGTAAAGAGAAAGAAATCATATTCTCAAATATATTTCGTCTTTCAAGACTGAACTTTTACATTTCGGCAATAACCGTTATACCTATATTTGTATTTGCTGAATATATACTGAATCTATGGTTAGGGCAAATTCCTCCTATGTCAGTTTGGTTCGTGAAACTTTTGATGATGTATATCGTTATTAGATCTTTGCATAGTCCTATAGATTTACTGTTCAAGGCTTATGGTAGAATTAAAAAATATCAATTAGTAGATTCTGTTACCCTTGTATTATCTTTGCCTATAAGTTATATTCTTCTTAGAATAGGTGTGCCTTTATATTGCGTATTCGTAATAATGAGTATTGTTGAAATAGTAAATTTATCTTCTATAGTTGTTTGTGCAAAATATGAGTTAGGTTTAAATACTGTTTCTTATTTTAAAAATGTTGGAATTCCTTGTGTGTTTGGGTTTATTATACTATTTAGCTTTGCGTATCTGTTTAGCTCTTTTGTATATGTTGATAGCTTAATCGCTTTTATCATGTATTTAATGTTAGTATTATTGATATCAATTAGTGTTTCTGTGTTATTGTTGGGTAGAGAAGATAGAATGTTAGTAGTGACTTTTATAAAAACCAGAAAAAAATGAAAATATTATTCTATATTCATGGTATAACAAGTGGAGGAGGTGAACGTGTATTAGCAACTTTGGCTAATGAGTTTGTTAAATGTGGCGAAAATGTAGGAATAGCTACAGACACGAAAACACCATTTGCATATCAAATAGACAGCCGAATTGTTTTGCATGACTTGTATGAGGGAACAAATAAGAATTCTAATCATATTTTAAAAGTCTACAATTCTATATTAGTGCGTAGGAATATACGTTGCATAGCAAAGAAAGAAATGCCTGATATTATAGTAGCTTTTATGTCGGCTTTAGGCTGTTCTGTCGTTGCTTCTACTTTAGGTTTAGGAATTCCAGTTGTCGTATCTGAACATACTAACGTTTCAAGAAAATTAGGTAGATTGCTTGATATAAAGAGACGTTTGTTTTACCCTTTGGCTAATGCTGTTACTATTCTCACACGTTATGATAAAAAACTTTGGAAGAATAAATATGGTAATGTCGTCTACATGCCAAATCCAGTGACTTTAAAAGAGGACAAAGGGTCTTTAAATAGAGATAAAACAATTTTGGCTGTTGGACGTGTAAATCAATGGGAGATAAAGGGATTTGATAATCTTTTGAGATGTTGGTCAAAACTTTGTCATTTACATCCCGACTGGAAACTAAAGATAGCTGGAAATGCTGATAAAAACGCATTAGAGCTTCTAAATGCTTTGGCTAATGAGTTGGGGTGTTGTAATTACGAATTTCTGGGCTTTAGGAAAGATGTTTATGAATTGATGCAACGTTCAGAGGTGTTTTGTTTGTCATCACGAATGGAAGGATTACCGATGGCTCTTATTGAAGCAATGAATGCAGGCTGTTGTTGTGTTAGTTTTGATGTTGTGACTGGACCGAGAGAGATAATACACCATGGTTTTAGTGGATTAATAGCCAAGGACCAAGACAATGAAGACTTAATTGAAAGTCTTGAAAAGGTTATGAGTGATGACGTTTTACGCAAACGCTTAGCCTTAAATGCTCCTCGGTCAATAATGAGGTATTCCACAGATAGAATTATAAATCGTTGGTATATATTGTTTGATATAATATTAAATAAAAAAAAATTAGGTATATCGTAAAAATAAGTTGTTTAAAAGTACTTTATATAAAATAACACATATGTTTGGATTTGCTTCTGTTTTATGCTTCCTATTTGGTAGTCTGATATTTGTAAAGGAAATGAATATAATTAGATTGACACATTTTTTTTCAATTAAAAATGTTTGTAACATGAGTTTTTCATTATATTTATTCCTTATTCCAGGTGTTTTTTTCCTGTTTTGTCCTTTGGATAGAGCCGAAACGATATTATTATATGATGAAAATGGAGCTATTAAAAGTGTTATCTGCTCTGTTGCTTGTTATTTGACATTTAACGTTGGATACGTACTTATTAAAAGAGAGTATATCAAAACGGATTATATAAGAAAGGTAAGAGAGACAAAACTATCATCTATTTTTGTTTTATTAAGTACAATATGTTTCTTCTTATGGGCAAGGAATTTCGGAGGACTTGATGCTCTGTTGCTAAATGCAGGTGCGATACGAAGTGGTTTTGTTAACCCTGATGCTCAGACTGCGTTTTTTAAGCATCCTGTCCAACTTGCTAAGCTTAGTTCGCTATACATATATGTTGTTATATTAATTCGTCAAAATACGTATAAAAGTTTTCGTGAGAAGATGGTTTTATATGTACTTGAGATTATATCTTTTGGTATAAGTGTCTTGTTTTTGTTAGCAGATGATAGTAGGTCTGGAATGGGATTGTTTTTTATGTCGTTTGTTATTGTCTATTTGTTTAAAAAAACTGTTATTGATCGAAAATCAATTGGAAGCACAACAATAAGGGCGGTTGTTTGCATTGCTGTTGTTTTGTTTGCAATTCTAAATGGTGATATAATATTAGGAACATTGAGAGGTACTATTGAAAACAATGGCAATGTTGATTCTACACAAAATGGTATCATTGATTCTATTATACATAACTTTGCATATATCGTACAGTCGCCATTTTATGCTATGTATTATGTAGGTGAAATGAACGGAAAGCTGCTGATTTGGGATGATCTTATAACTGGAATTACTGCATGGCTCCCTTCATCTATAAAACCTTTTCCGGATGCGCAACGGACATGGGACGTGAATACTGCAATACATTGTTTACATACTCCACTTTATGGTCAGTTTCCACATTCAATAGTTGCAAATTCTATCTATGATCTATCCTATTTAGGTATAATTATTATACCGTGTATTTTGGGCATGGTAGTAAAGAAAGTTGAAAATATAATGGTTCCTAATCTACAAAATCCATTTTACTTGTGCATATATTGCTCTTTATTTATTACTTTTTCGAATATGATTCAAGGGTTCTGCTTGTATTATATTATTCTTAATATGTTTTATTTGATACTAGGTTTAGTAATATACTTATACATGTCAAAAAAAGTAAAAATCCGTATAAGGCGATCGTAGTATGTGTTCTAATGGATTATGTGGAAAATACGATTTAAGTTCTTGAATATATATATAAGATACAATATCTGCACAACCTCCACACTTGGTTCGTCGGGTGCACCACAATGTCTTTGCCGAAAACCAATAGTTGAGTCCACTATAAAAAGTCAGAGAACCATCAATTTGAAAGTTGAATAGCTATAATAATCCTTAAATAGACGTAAGCACTCAAATTAGGGCTTAAATTAGAAAGAAGTATCTTCGCTGCTGAATTTAAAACATTGAATTATGTACAGCAGTGAAGATTTGGATTTTTTTCGATAAGCCATGAGCAAAGCAAGCTAGCTTGAACTTAGCCATGGCGAGAAAAAGTATAAAGAGATTCTATTTCCAGTACCAGACGGAGGCAGTGACGAAGGGGCAGAGATAGCAGCTACTTATCATAGCATCATCAGTACTGTTAAGATGCAGGGATGGTCTGCATGGGAGTATCATGGTAAATTTTTTACTAAAAGTCTGATTAAGCGAATAGAATCAAGCTTGTTTGAATTCTTGAGCGTGAAGACTTTATCTAATGTATTTAACGGTTGCAGGGATTTTTTCAGTATGCGACCTGACAAATTTTCGTGCCAACGAGTGCAGAGCCAAACTTGTTTAAGCTATGCCGAGTGCAGCTGAAAATCATGAAAATAAATCGGATTGGCAATATGCCAATAGTTAATAAACAAGTAAAAATTTTAACATCTCAATATATAGGCACTTGCAAAAGTGCCTATACAAAGGGCTATGCCCTAAATTGAGTACTAACATTACATTAGAATTAACAGAGTATTGTTAAAGATGAATTTACTTATTTAATAATATATCATATGTTGAATCCATTCAAACGATTTGCAGATTATTATTGGCGATTTCTTGTGTCGCCCGAAAAGTATCTTCGCCATATTGGTGTGAATATAGGTAAGCATTGTTTCATCTCGACACGTGAGATGACAGATGAGCCTTATTTAATAACCATCGGTAACAATGTACAGGTGACACGTGGAGTCGCGATACACTGTCACGGAGGAGGAAACTCCATACGGAAAGACTATCCCGACTTTGATGCATTTGGTAAGGTTGTAATAGAGGATTGGGCATATATTGGTGCCTTCTCACAAATTATGCCAGGAGTTACCATAGGAGAAGGTTGACGTGTACTGAAATTGGTTGACAGTTTTAAATGTTAAAACTAAAGTTGTTTAC
>ONZU01000532.1_pt1 | contig 34649 bp, 25 predicted proteins | sample 1671161 | NCBI WGS metagenome assembly ONZU01 (sample SAMN06348128, study PRJEB24527) | human gut metagenome | biome: human gut; feature: ankylosing spondylitis patient; material: feces | host: Homo sapiens | place: China | collected 2015-10
AAGGCATCGAACCTTGACTAACAAATGCCGACGCGGGGACGCGTCGCCCCCAGGTGAGGACCCGCCCCCCCAATTAGGCAGAAAAATAAAAACACTGTGGGAGCGGTTCAAAAACACTGTGGGAGCGATTCAAAAACACTGTGGGAGCGATTCAAAAACACTATGGGAGAAAAACAAAAACACAGTGGGAGCGTGAAGGCGCTTCCACTGTGTTTTTTGTCAAAATATTTCGCTTTTTAGCGAGTGCGTTTGTTATTTTTTGATAGCTTACGCGTCAGGCTCGCCAGAGAGGATTTTGTGCATTTGGTGGGGCGAGCGGAGGAGCTGGAGGGCAGCTTTGACGTCGGGGTCGGTGAGGAGTTGGTGCTCTATGCGGCCACCTTCGTAATAGTAGTGGACGAGGATAGCTCCTTCAACTACGCGGCGTATCTCCGTGCTCCAACGTTTGAAGTCGTAGTCGATGTTGTGTTTGAGTTTCTGCTCCAAGGCTTTGAACTCAGCTGCGGCCTCTGTGTCGTAGCCTTCGACGTGAGCCACCTCGCGCAGGTCGTTGAGATAGCGCAGACTGATGCGGTCGTAGGTGAAGTCGTGTTGCTTCATGAAGGCACAGAAGTCGGCATACTCCTCGTCGGTGAGGTGGAACGTGCGTGGCACGGGCACAGACTCATGTTCGGAGCGATAGAGAACGCAGTAGTCGAAGAGTTGCGTGCTGGCTTCAAGGTAGGTGAGGAGCGTGGGGAGGCTATCCGTAGGGGTGATGATGTCGGGCGTGATGCCACCGCCGTCGCGCACGATGCGTCCTGCTGCGGTGCGAAACTCGTGTGCCAAGGAGTCGGGTAGGTGGACAGGGCGTCCGTCTTCAAACTTATAGGCTTGTACGCAGCGTCCAGAGGGTATGTAGTACTTACCCGTGGTGAGTTTAAACTGTGTCTTATAGGGGAGTTCGCGGCTTTGCTGCACGAGTCCCTTGCCGTAGGTGCGTTGTCCCATGATGACAGCACGGTCGTAGTCTTGTAAGGCTCCGCTCACGATTTCGGCAGCTGAGGCCGATTCCTCGTTGGTGAGGACGACGATCGGTAGGTCGGTGTCTTGTGCATCGAGGGTGGTGCGGTAGGTGTGGTTGAGTTCCTTCACTTTACCGCGCGTGCTCACCACTTCGCGTCCACGCGGAATGAAGAGGTTGACCGTCTTGACGGCCTCTTCGAGTACGCCGCCAGGGTTGTTGCGGAGGTCGATGATGAGGCGGCGTGCCCCTTGTTGCTTGAGTTCGACGAGGGCGCGGCGCACCTCGTTGGAGGTGTCTTCGATGAATTGCGACAGGCTGATGTATCCCGTGCTATCGCTTACGAGGGTGGCGAGGGTCACGCTGGGTAGGCTGATGTTGCGACGCGTGAGGCGAAAGGTGAGTTCCTTGCCTGAGGTAGGTCGCTTGACGCGCAGTGTGAGGGTGGTGCCGGGTTCGCCGCGCAGTTTTTCGCTGATGCGTGTGGCGTAGGCTTGTTGCTGTTCGGCCTCGGTGGCGGAACAAGGGTCGATGCTTCGTCCGTCGATGCCCATGATGATGTCGCCCGCGAGGAGTCCAGCTAACGCTGCTGGGCCAGCGGCAAAGGGGCCAGAGATGATGCAGCGTTTGAGGTCGGGACGATATTGTGTACTGGTGCCGATGCCGGCATACTTGCCCGTGGTGAGTTGCCGGAGCGAGGGGGTGTCTTGCTCAGGATAGTATTCGGTGTAGGGGTCGAGCATGCGCAACATGTAGTTGGCGGCGTTGCTGATGTTACGCTGGGCGTTGAGGGTGTCGACGTAGTAGAGGTCGAGGTCGCGATAGAGCGTGTTGAAGATGTCGAGGTTTTTGGCTACCTCGAAGTTATGGTTCTGTGCGGATAACGTTAATGCGCTCAGGACACTAAGGAGGAACGTAAATATATATCTTCTGGATGACATCAATTTATTTTTAACGTTAAGGATTTGGGGCGCGCTTCGCGCTTGAGGGGGAACATTAATTATCATTAATTGACCATTAATTTCTTCATTAATTTTTTTCGTTAAATGGTCATTAATTCTAATAATGGAAGGTTCGTTTTTTAGGCTTGTAAGGTAGCTTGAAAATGAGTCTTAGAAAGTAATGTTTTAACCTTCTAACCTTCTAAACCTCTAACCTCAAAACTAATCCTCGAAGCTTTGGTATTCCTCTCTTATTTTCTGCCAAGTATGCTCGGGGAGGGCGGTGCCGACAACTTCGATGATGTGGCCAGCGAGGAGGGAACCGAGGCGGGCGGCGGTACGGAGACTGCGACCTTCGGAGAGGGCGTGGAGGAAACCTGCTGAGAAGTAGTCGCCCGCAGCGGTGGTGTCAACTACTTGTGGCACTTCGCGGGCAGGACAGAATACCTGTTCTTCGCCATGACGTACCAAGACACCCTTTTTGCCCACCTTGACAACGGCTATCTCACATATCTTGCCCAAGGCGCGGACGTTGAACTCTGCCATTTGGCAGTCGGTGAAGGCTTCAGCTTCGAGTTCGTTGGCAAAGACGATGTCGGTGTGGTGAAGGAGTTCATTGAAGAAATCACGGTCGTCTTGTACGATATTGTAGCTCGCCATGTCGACACATACCTTCATGCCTGAGCGATGCGCCAAGTGGACAGCACGACGTATGAGGTCGTGGTTCTGGACGAGGTAGCCTTCTATATATAGGAAGTCGTAGCCACGTAGGTAGCGCGGCTGGAAGTCGTGGGGCTGCATATTGGCGGCAGCACCGAGGTAGGTGCCAAAGGTGCGTTGGCCATCGGGGGTGATGAAGGTGGAGGCTACACCCGTAGGCAATTCCTTGTCGTAGAGCATTTGGGTCTTTACGCCTTGCTCTCTGAAAGCCTTGGCGAAGAAGCGTCCTGGTTCGTCATGACCTATCTTTCCAATCAAGCCTGGTTGGCCACCCATGTGTGCAATGGCTAATATCGTGTTGCAGGCCGAACCGCCCGTTGTGCGCTTAGGCGTATAAGCTTCCATACGATTTTGAAGTTCAAGGTAGCGTTCCGTGTCGATGAGCTGCATTGAGCCTTTTGGAAGACTTAACTCTTTGAGAATGAGGTCGTTATTGACTTGGACGAGTGAGTCGACGAGTGCGTTGCCGATACCCAGAATATGTGTCATTGTAATTTTTTTGAAATTTTTTGTGCAAAGATATGGTTTATTTCAAAAATAAGCATTACCTTTGCACCGCAATTCAGCAAAAGGTGGTAAGTTTTTTTACTTCACGAGATTTGCTTCAGTAGCTCAGTTGGTTAGAGCACCTGACTGTTAATCAGGGGGTCGTTGGTTCAAGCCCATCCTGAAGCGCACTTAGTAGAATTTATCATCGCTGAATTGATAGGCTTCAGTAGCTCAGTTGGTTAGAGCACCTGACTGTTAATCAGGGGGTCGTTGGTTCAAGCCCATCCTGAAGCGCACTTAGTAGAATTTATCATCGCTGAATTGATAGGCTTCAGTAGCTCAGTTGGTTAGAGCACCTGACTGTTAATCAGGGGGTCGTTGGTTCAAGCCCATCCTGAAGCGCTAATTATTTAAAAGGTCGTTTTCTGATAACAGAAAGCGACCTTTTTTTATGTTCTCTTCCCTACTCCCCTCTGCGACTGGGGAGGAGAGGGGCTTCAAATTGCAGTTTGAAAACTTAACATTGATAAATATTAACGAATAAATACCCCACCTCCGTTAGAAAGCACATGCGTTCTAATGTCTTAAACGCAAGCTAGCTTGGGGGCGACGCGTCCCCGCGTCGGCATTTGTTAGTCAAGGCTCGATGCCTTGACTAACAAATACATGAATATCAATATTTCAAGTATTGCCAACTTGGGGCCTCGAGCCCCAAGTTGGCAATGCCGACGCGGGGACGCGTCGCCCCCAGGTTAGCTTGCGTTCGAGACACCGATAAATTGCAGTTTTTTTGACTTTCGTTTTGCATTGCATTTACCTTGTGTTATCTTTGCTCCCTAAATAAAAAGTTTAGTCGCTTTCTTTACGATGAATTGGTTAATGAACACGTTGATTACGCCTTCGCCTATACAGGCGGTGATCGTTATATGCTTGATAAGCGCTTTGGGACTCGGACTGAGCAAGTTGCGCTTTAAGGGAATCAGTTTGGGCGTGACGTATGTATTCTTTTTTGGCATTTTAGCTGGAGCAGTAGGTTTGCAGGTGGACAGTCAGATGTTGGCCTACGCTGAGAGCTTTGGCTTGATACTCTTTGTCTATACGCTCGGTCTTCAAGTGGGTCCAGGCTTTATGAGTACCTTCCGTAAGGGCGGTACGACGCTCAATCTATTGGCACTGGGTGTAGTAGCATTGGGTACGGTGATAGCTCTCGTGGCAGGTGCTACGGGACTGTTGCCCTTACAAGATATGATGGGTGTGCTCTGTGGTGCTACTACCAACACGCCCGCCTTGGGTGCGGCCCAACAGACGCTCAAGCAGTTGGGACTGCCCGCTTCAGGAGCCGCACTGAGTTGTGCGGTGACCTATGCCTTTGGTATGGTGGGCGTGATATTGGCCTTGCTGCCCGTGAAGGGGTGGTTGAGCCGTCATGAGAAGGCCAAGGACGATGGAAATGATGACGAAGCCTTCATTGCCTCATTCGTTGTGTGCAACCCTGCAGTGTTTGGTCATACGTTGGGGCAGCTGAGCGGCATGGACGAGGGAAAGTTCGTCGTGTCGCGTCTGTGGCGTGACGGTAAGGTGATACTGCCGAATGCACATACCGTGCTGGAGCAGAACGACCGCTTGCTTGTGATTACGCAGGCGCGCCAAGTAGATCAGTTGACTATCTATTTTGGTCAGCGTGACGAACGAAATTGGAATACGGGTGACGTGGATTGGAATGCGCTCGACTCAAAACTCATCTCGCAGCGCATCTTGATTACGCGTCCCAACATCAATGGCCGCCACTTGGGCGACCTCCAGTTGCGCAATCGCTATGGCGTAAACGTGAGTCGTGTGCAGCGTTCGGGCATTCAGTTGGTGGCAACACCCAACTTGACGCTGCGTATGGGCGACCGCGTGACAGTAGTGGGTGAGGCGGAGAGCATCAAACACGTGGCTACGGAGTTGGGCAATGTCGTGCGCCGATTGGACGAGCCTAATATGGTGACTATATTTATTGGTATCGTGTTGGGCTTGTTGTTGGGTAGCATACCCATGTTTGTGCCAGGTATAAAGTTCCCCGTCACGTTAGGTTTGGCGGGTGGTCCTATCGTAATGGGCATCTTGATTGGTGCTTTCGGTCCACGTTTCCACATGGTAGCTTACACCACGACGAGTGCCAACCTGATGTTGCGTTCAATGGGTCTCTCAACGTATTTGGCTTGTTTAGGTTTGGACGCTGGCAAGGACTTTGTGGCCACGGTCATGCAGCCGCAGGCACTGTGGTGGATCGGCATAGCGTTGGTCATCACGTTAGTGCCAGTCATGGTGATGAGCGTGGTGAGTGTATTGTTCTCAAAACGCAGTTACGCCACGACGGCGGGTATGTTGTGTGGCGCAATGGCCAACCCGATTGCTCTGCAGTACGTCAACGATTCATTGCCTGGCAACGATAAGGCTTCAGTGGCCTATGCCACGGTCTATCCGTTGGGCATGTTCTTGCGCGTGATTATTGCGCAACTGATCGTGATGCTGTGGGTGTGAAGGTTAACATGAATGAACATTAACGCATAATTAATGTTCATTCATGTTAGACTTTTCATTTTCGTGTTTATACACGTTCGTTCGTCTTTGTTTCATTCCCAAGCTTTGATACAGTCGGTTGGCGGCTTCGCGTTCGGGACGCGAAGTGAGATTGACCGAACGGGCACCAACGTGCTGCGCCCTAACGAATAATTCGTGCAACAAGGCACGCGCCATGCCACGGCCACGTGCTTCGGCATCTATTACTACGTCCTCCACCCATGCTTTGCGGCCCGTGGGTTGGTCGCAAAGGCAGAGGGTGGCCATACCAAGGGGCAAGGGTTCGTCCTCCCCTTCCTTCACGCCGTATGCCAACACGACCTGCGTCATTGGGGCTACGGCCAAAGCGCGTAAGCGCGCTAAGGTCAGGCCTTCGGCTGCACTTGATAATTGATGCAGCAAATCATTGACGCGTGCTAATAATTCGGGCGTACACAGCGCTTCTGTCAGCTGCACAAAGTGACAACGTTCGCGCACGGCCAGCAGTTCTTTAAATGTCATGCCATATTCGGGGTGGATAACGTCGGGAGCGACCTCTGCCAAGGGACGCAGGACGAACAGACGTTCCGCCATACGCGGGTGGGGCAGTGTGAGGTCGGTTCGATTGATGTGCGTTTCGCCTATCATGAGAAGGTCAATGTCCATGATGCGGTCGTAGTGTATGCCCTCATGGCTCTTTAACGTGCGCCCCATCTGCCGTTCAATCTCTTGTGTGCGTCGTAATACTTCGTCAACACTAAGGTCTGGCTGACGTTCGACAACGGCTACGGTGTTGAGAAACGTATTGTCTGACGTAAAGTCAACGGGGGCTGTACGTATAGGTTCGGCAACACGAATGACACGACCGATACGCTCACCGATTAAACTTAAAGCTCGCGCAATGTTGGCGCGCTTATCCCCCAGATTTGTGCCTAACGCTAATAACATATAATTCTCGGACGGTAACATAAATACTTTGTTGGGTTGGGCGCGCTTCGCGCGCGGTTGAACATTAATATTGTAGGCGCGCTTCGCGCGGTTGAACATTAATATTGTAGGCGCGCTTCGCGCGGTTGAACATTAATTATCATTAATTGTTCATTAATTTTTTCATTAATTTTTTTCGTTAATTTATTTCATTAATTTCTTCATTAATTGTTTCGTTTATTTCTTTTGTTAATGTGATTCTTTTATGAGTTTTGATTACTCATTCATAGAATAAGTCAGTATAGTTTGTATCGTAGATACGATTCATGTGCTTGTCGACTAAGAAGCATTCATTGTTCTCCTTATCATAGGCCCAACGTTCGCCTATAAGGCTTTTTTCACCAAAATTTATCAGTAAGCCAATCGGTTTATTAGCGATGCGCAAATAGTTGCATAATTGCGCACGATGTTCAGGTAGCAATTTATTTACCGCCTTTGTTTCAACAATGATATCCTCCTCTACGAGCATATCAATTTTATATCGTTTATCTAACTCATGTTCTTTGTAGAATACACTCAACATTACTTCACGCCTGTTATAAACACCCCGTTGCTCTAATTCCCAACTTAAAGCCTCTTGATAAATTGGTTCTAACAACCCTTTACCCATAAACTTATGTACCTCCATAGCTCCACCTATTACATGATATACCACCTCTTTATACCACTTCAAATCTTTCATATTCATTTACTTTTAAGGTTAAAACAATTAATGAAATAATTAACGAAAACAATTAATGAAACAATTAATGAAACAATTAACGAATAATTAATGATAATTAATGTTCCCAACAGCGCGCTCTGCGCGCCAAGAAACATTCGTGTTCAATTATCGTTAATTACCCGTTAATTATTTCTCGTTAATTTCCCCTTAATTATTCGTTCATATCGTTTTTAGAACGTTTACACGTTCCCCAGACGAAGAGTAGGAGTACGAATACCAGTGCTACGTAAGCTATGGTGTTGGTGGTCGTTACTGTAGAAGGACGGAAAGTCATCTCCACTACATGCTTTCCTGCTGGCACCTTCACCGCACGCAGTACGTAGTTGACACGTCCCACTTCAGCTTCGTGACCATCGATTGTCAGTGTCCAGCCGGGGTAGTAAATCTCAGAGAATACGACTACGCCACCGCGTGCCGACTCCACTTCATACTTTAAGTCATTCGGTTCGTAACTCTTCAGTTCTACACGTCCTGAGTCAAGTGCCGTACCGTCCAACGCGGCTTTAAACTGCTCGTCAGCTACTGCTGCGTGCTTCGTGTCTAATCCTGTGAGTGCTGCCATTTCAGCGTCAGCACCCTTTACAAACTTCACGTTGCTTACGAACCAACCATTGCCGTTGGCGTAAGGATTTTCTACGACTTGGTTGGCTTGCTTGCCAAACATGACATACTTCATGTTCAACATATTCAGCACTGGAGCTACACTGTCGCCAGCTACGCGTGTCATGTCGCCCTCAGCTTGATTGACAGCATTGGCAAAGCGTTGAATTTCATCGTTCAACTGACGGTCGATCAAGTCTTGATAACGGTGCAACTTTGCAGCGTGATAGCCACCAATGCTGTGGTGATAGTATGACGTGCCGTTCGACGTTTCGTTAAACGGACTGCCCCCCGTAGAGAGGTTGAGGACGCGGTAGTATGACTTATCCTCAAGGATGCGAGCATCAGCTGGCGTCTTAGCAAAGCCCTCCGTCTGGGTGGCCTCGTCGGTGAATGAATCGTTGTTGAGGTAACGGCGGTCAATCTGCCATAAGTCAACCAAACAAATCAAGCCTAACAAGCCACACATCATCCAGTCTTTCAACTTATCCGTAGCGTAAGCCCAGATGATCAACACGCCCAAGACGATAATCGCAGCCGAACGTAGTGCATCGGTAGAGAGAATAGCGTGGTGCATCTGCGTCAATGCCGCCATATAACGGCCCACCAAGTCGGCTGGGAACCCTGCTTGACGCATCATGTCAAACGTTTGAGCGTCGCTGCTCGAAATGCAGTCGCCTGCTACGTTCGGTGCCAACCACAATAGTAAGCAGAGGCCCAAGGTAGTCACCAATGCCACGGGGAGGCCCACCTTCTTGCGTCGTGAAGCCGTCTTCCAATCCGTGAGGTTGAACAAGGCCTTATTGCGTGATATTTCGTATAAACAAAGCACGGCTAACAAAGGCATCGTAAACTCAACAATAACCAAGGCCGAACTAACCGTGCGGAACTTGGCATACATCGGCAAGTGGTCGATAAAGAAGTCTGTCACACCAATGTTCTTACCCCACGCAAACAAGAGGCCGAGCACGGTGGCGGCCAACAAGCCCCACTTCATCGGGCCGCGTACGTAGAATAGGCCCAATATGAATAAGAAACATACTAACGCGCCTATGTATACGGGACCAACCGTAAAGGGTTGTTCCCCCCAGTACTGTTGTATTCCTGGAGGATAGGCTTGGATGTTAGCTTGTTGGAAAGCCTGTTGCGTCTGGCCCGCACACTGATAGAAGTCGTCATAACCTGGCAGTTCTTCGACATCGTCGCGTTCGAGGATAGAAGCCGAACCACCGCCCTTATAGTCGGGTACGAGTAATGTCAACGTTTCGTCTATGCCATAGCTCCACATCGTGATATAGTCGCGGTCTAAGCCGTCAGTCTGTTGCTGCGCCTGTTGGCCTTTTGCTGCAGGCAGCGGTGAAAGTTCTGCCTTGCCACGCATCGATTCCTTTGCATACTCATACGTATGGTAGATGTTGGGCAAGTTGGCAGCTACGCCCAGAAGGCCTGCTACGATAAGTACGCCCGTAGCCTTGAGCCACGACATCATCTTGTGGCGCACAATGGCATCGACTCCGTAGGCCAATACCAAGAAGGCCATGACGAAGAGGAAGTAGTACGTCATCTGCATGTGGTTGCTCATCACTTGAAAGGCTGTAAATAGTGCCGTAACGGCAGCGCCCTTTAAGTAGCGACCGCGATAGCAAAGCACCAAACCACCTATCGTAGGCGGAATGAAGGCCAAGGTCATGACCTTCCAGATGTGGCCCGCTGCGATGATAATCAAGAAGTACGACGAGAAGGCCCACAACACGGCACCCAACGCAGCCAAGTAGGGCTTAAAGTTGAAGGCACGCAGTAGTACGTAGAAGCCTAAGAGATAAAGGAATAAGTAACTAATGGCTGGGAACCATAGGTTTGTGCCTAATCCATAGATGTTCGACAGCGTTGAAACCGTGTCCGTTGCGCTATACGAGGGCGACGTCTGGTAAGTTGGCATACCGCTAAAGATAGCGTTCGACCAACGTGTCGTCTCGCCACCGTGGGCGGCACGATACTCCTTTTGTTCTTGTCCCAATCCGACAGCGGCCACGCTATCGTGTCCGCCCAACACCAGCCCTTCGGCCATGGGGGTCCAGAAGTAGACCGTGCTCACCACGAGGAAGAGCAACACCATTACCACATCGGGCAAAAAACGTTTAATGTTTAATTTCATGTATTTTGAGTTTATTAGTTTAATGAGTTTAATATCATTAGTCAGTTTTTAAAAAAAACTCTGGGCAAAGTTAATACTTTATTACCATGCCTTTGCTTAGGGTAATACAAAAAACGTATAAACTGCAATTTGTCTGCCTAATTGGGGGGCGGGTTCCCCCCCCCCAATTAGGGTTCACTTGAAAGTTCGCTATAAGTTCACTAAAAGTTCACTCTAAAGTTCTCAAAAAGACTTGCTGCGCTTAGAGTCTATGCACAAACGGCCTAATTCCTAAATCCGAAACTTGAGTCAGGAGAGAACATTAGTAGGAGGAAAGTGGATTTCCCAACGGTATTTGAGAAATATTTCTTTTACTTGTTGTAAATTTGCACTTGCTTGTCGAATTTCCCCAAGCCCCCATAATATGTTACCATACAACAACAAAGACATTACGTCTATCTTCAATTATAGCAAGCAATTGATACACAAAAGCTTGCGCGATTTTGCGCCCAATGCCTCAGAACCCAAGGGTAAGGGCGGCCTCGGTCAATTGGTTGAAGAACTGTTTTTTAGATACGACATTAACAACAAGCAAGAAGCAGACTTTGCTTTTGTGAATGCCGAACTGAAATGCACGCCTTTAAAGGCATCTGCTAAGAACAAAGAGTTTTTGATTAAGGAACGCTTGGTTTGCAGTATGATTAACTATGCAGAGGATTGGGACAAAAGTTTTGAGCAATCTCATTTCTACAAGAAATGCCTTGTAATGCTCATTATGTTTTACTTACATCAGAAAGATGTTTCAAAACTTGACTTGCACTTTCTATTTGCCGTCTTATGGAAAATTCCTGAGAAAGACTTGCTCATCATACGACAGGACTACGACACGATAATATCGAAGATTCGAAGCGGTAAGGCAGAAACGCTATCCGAGGGTGACACCATGTATCTAGGAGCGTGTAGAAAGGGGCAAAAGCAAGATTCGTTGATGAATCAGCATGGTAGTGACATCGGTGCTCCACGAAGAGCGTGGAGTCTGAAAACTGCCTATATGAGCATTGTACTTGACGAAGTGAAGAAAAACAATGAGGATGGGGCGTATTGCAACTATGATTTAAAGCCCACGAATCTTGAAGAACTCATCTCGGTGGAAGAGTTGAAGTACCACACTGTCGACGATGTAATCAAAAAACGTTTCTTGCCTTACATTGGACTGACCTACACCGAAATCAGCAAGAAATTGGAGTATAACCCTATAACTGCCAAATCTAAATATTTTGCAATCGCCAATGCCATAGCAAGCAACAAGAAGATAGGCAATGTAAATGTGTCCGAAGAGTTTCTTAAGTCGGGGCTGACGATGAAAACTATTCGCGTAAACAAGAATGGTAGAATAAAGGAGAGTATGTCGTTTGAGAATATTGAATATCAGGAGGTTTACGACTGCAACGAATGGACGGATTCACGACTATATGAATTGTTTACAAGTCGCTTTCTCTTTGTAATCTACAGAGAAACAGACAGAATGTTGCAGTTGCCGAATGGCAAGGTCGAACCTGAATACGAATTGGATAAAGTAGCGTTTTGGACTATGCCACAGGCAGACTTGGATGTAGCTAAGGAATATTGGAGCAATATTCGAGATTGTATAGTGAATGACCAAATTTCGCCTAAATATTTTTGGAGCATCAAGGATAAAAGATATTTTCATGTTCGTCCGAAAGCAACAAAAGCCAGTGATATGGTAGACACGCCCCAAGGCACAAGAGCTAAGAAATATTGCTATTGGTTTAACGCTCAATACGTAAAGAATATCATCGACAATGAAATATAATATTGAAGAAGCTACAAATGATGGATGTGGGACTTTGTGCGAATCTGTCGCATCGTATTCACGTTCATTGCAGAAACAATACAAGCAACTGAGTCTGTTTGATGATTACGCTTCACCTGAAACGCAAGAGGGCGATATAAGAGTAGTGGAATTGTTTGCTGGCGTGGGTGGTTTCCGTATCGGCTTGGAACGTGCATCTGAGCGTTACCGTACGATTTGGAACAACCAGTGGGAACCGTCGACCAAGCGGCAAGACGCAAGCATAATCTATTGCAAGCGATTTGGCACGGCTGGACATAGCAATGAAGACATCGCCACAGTGCCAACGGAAGAAATCCCCGATAGTGACTTGCTATGTGGCGGTTTCCCTTGTCAAGACTACTCTGTGGCTACAACGTTGCAACGCTCAGGAGGAATTGAGGGTAAGAAAGGCGTGCTTTGGTGGCAGATATACCGTATTCTGAAGGAGAAAGCAGACAAACGCCCTAAGTACCTCATGTTGGAAAATGTAGACAGACTGCTCAATTCGCCTGCCACGCAACGTGGAAGGGACTTTGCAATTATCCTTTCATCACTCTATAGTCTTGGCTATGCAGTGGAGTGGAGGATTGTAAATGCTGCCGAATACGGTATGCCGCAAAGACGTAGACGCACTTACATCGTGGCTTACAAAAACGACACACCTCTCTTTGAAGAGTTTATGTCTTTATCTGACAAGTTTGAATGGCTCACCAACAAAGGCATCATGGCAAAGGCTTTTGAATGCAAGCCCAAGGACGGAAAGAACGTTTTATTTTCCATTGATGAAAACATCGCTGAAGTGTCGGAAAATTTCAACAAAGGAAAGAAGGATAGTCCGTTCAAGAACTCAGGCGTAATGTGCAACGGAAAGGTGTATACACTAGATACACAACCTGTTTACAATGAACATTATATTACGCTTGGTGAAGTGCTTGTGAACGACGAACAAGTGCCAGATGAATTCTTCATTACCGATGAGGATTTACCAAAATGGGAATACCAAAAAGGCTCAAAGTCGTTGAAACGTATCAACAAGACCACAGGTTTTGAATACAATTACAGCGAGGGAGCTATGGCTTTTCCTGACTATCTTGACAGGGCATCACGCACCATAATAACAGGCGAGGGCGGAGCAGGTCCTTCACGTTTCAAGCATATCATAAAGACAGAAAGCGGAAGATACCGCCGACTAGTACCCATTGAACTTGAGCGTCTGAATATGTTCCCCGACAATCATACATCGGGAGCATCAGACTTGAGACGGGCATTCTTGATGGGCAATGCTTTGGTGACGGGTATCGTTGAACGTATAGGAATCGTTTTGAAAGACAGGATGTAAATATTCTATGGCCTATGTTGATTCGTGTGGGTAAACTGCAATTTGTCTGCCTAATTGGGGGGCGGGTTTGTAACCCGCGGCGGCAGCAGAATGCTTATTTATTGTCGCTTAGCGACTATAAGTAGATATTCAAAGCATGCTGCTGCCGCGGGTTACAAACCCGCCCCCCAATTAGGCCGATAAATTGCAGTTTATCACATTGTTAACTAATAATTAAATATAAATTCGTACTTTTGTCGCATTATACCTAATATGGCTTTTTGACTTTTAAGAAAAAAAAGCTGTGCACGCTTCTATAACAAACTCTTCGTATGAAAGAATTTTTTCGCGTAATGCGACGTTTTGTGACTCCTTATAAAGGTTATTTGGTGGGGTCGCTGGTGTTTAACCTGCTCTCGGCAGTGTTAAACGTATTCTCGTTTATGTCGATTATACCGATGCTACAGATGCTCTTTGGCATTGATAAGATGCACTACACGTTTATGGCCTGGGACACAGCAGGCGCGTCGACCAAAGACATTGTAGTGAACAATATGTATTGGTACACCTCAGAGCTTATGGCACAGTTTGGCGCTGGCACGGCATTGTTGCTCATTGGACTCTTCTTGGTGGCAGCTACGCTGCTAAAGACAGGGTGCTACTTTGCATCGGTGGCGATCATGGTGCCCATGCGTACGGGCATTGTGCGCGACATTCGTACCCAGGTGTATCATAAAATTATCTCGTTGCCCCTTTCTTTCTTTAGTGACGAGCGCAAGGGCGACATTATTGCTCGTATGAGCGGCGACGTGAATGAGATCGAAAATTCTATCACGGGTTCGCTTGATATGTTGATTAAGAATCCTATCCTTTTGGTGTGCTACTTCGGTGTGTTGATCTACACTTCGTGGCAGTTGACGCTCTTTACGATCGTGGTGTTGCCCGTAATGGGTTGGGCTATGGGGCGCATTGGGCGTAAACTGAAGCAAAAGAGCCTCGATGCGCAGAATAAGTGGAGCGACACGATGGCACAGTTGGAAGAGACGTTGGGCGGAATGCGCATTATCAAAGCCTTTACGGCTGAGCAGAAGATGAAGGCGCGCTTCGACGAGGCAACGAATGACTTCCGTCGGGCTACAAACCGCGTGTCGGTGCGTCAGGCTTCGGCCCACCCCGTGAGTGAGTTTTTGGGTACGACGCTGATTGTCCTTGTACTGTGGTACGGCGGTACGCTCATCTTCTCCGACCATTCACCGATTGATGCGCCGACGTTTATCTTCTATATGGTGATACTCTATAGCATTATTCAGCCGTTGAAGGACTTGTCGAAGGCTTCGTATGCCGTGCCCAAGGGTATGGCTTCGGTAGAACGTGTGAATAAGATACTGCTTGCCGAAAATCCAATAGCAGAACCTAAGGAGCCCGTTCACGTAACGGGACTGAAGGATAAGATTGAGTTTAAGGGTGTCAGCTTCTCATATAATGGTACGACTCCCGTACTGCACGGTGTAGACTTGACCGTGAAGCGTGGCCAGACGATAGCGTTGGTAGGTCAGAGCGGTTCGGGAAAGTCGACATTGGTAGACCTCCTGCCGCGCTATCATGACGTGACGGAAGGCGAGATACTGATAGACGGTGTGAACGTGAAGGCGTTGGCTCTATCCGACCTTCGTGCGATGATAGGCAATGTCAATCAGGAGGCCATACTCTTCAACGACTCCTTCTATAATAACATCACCTTTGGCGTAGAGCACGCGACGATGGAGGAGGTGGTGGCAGCGGCCAAGGTGGCCAATGCACACGATTTCATCATGGAGAGTGAGGCTGGCTACGATACGAAGGTGGGCGACAGAGGTTGTCGTCTCTCAGGCGGTCAGCGCCAACGCGTGTCGATAGCGCGTGCGGTGTTGAAGAACCCTGACATCTTGATACTCGACGAGGCTACTTCGGCACTCGATACGGAGAGCGAACGCTTGGTGCAGGAGGCGCTGGAGCGACTGATGAAGACGCGTACAACCATAGCCATTGCCCACCGCCTCTCGACGATTAAGAATGCGGACGAGATCTGCGTACTGCATGAGGGCCGCATCGTAGAGCGCGGCACGCATGAGGAGTTGCTCCGATTGGGAGGGTATTATAAGAAGCTGAACGATATGCAGCAGTTATAGGGCCTCTCTCTCTAGTTTGACGTTTGAAGGTTATGAGGTCGCATAAAGTTCGTTTTTGTTGATTATCAACGTGATGTGACGAACGATATTAATATATGGAATTACATTGTCTTGAAAATAAATCAATCCTCATTACGGGTGCTTCAGGCTTTATAGGCAGCTTTATGGTAGAGCGTGCCTTGGCGGAGGGCATGGAGGTGTGGGCTGCTGTGCGCCCTACGAGTAGTCGTCGTTACTTGACGGACGACCGTATTCACTTTATAGAATTGGACTTGAGCGATGAGTTGCACTTGCAACATCAGTTGGAGGACCACTTGAAGGAGGTGGGGGGCCGTCCGTTTGACTACGTAATTCATGCTGCGGGAGCGACGAAGTGTCGACGTGCGGAGGACTTCTTTACGATTAACGCAGAGGGTACGGCACGTTTGGCATTGACGCTATTGGGTACGCAAGCTCTGCTGCCGACGGGACGTTTCGTGTTTATTAGTTCGCTGAGCGTAATGGGTCCCTTACACGAGAGAGATGGTAAGGACATCATGGCTTCGGAGTTGGCACGGCCAAATACGGCCTATGGGGCTTCGAAGTTGCAGGCGGAGAGTATGTTGGCCGATATTCGTGACTTGAACTATGTGGTGTTGCGCCCTACGGGGGTGTATGGTCCGAGGGAGAAGGATTATGCGATGATGGCAGACGCGATACGTCGGCACGTTGACTTTGCGGTGGGTTACCGACCGCAGGTGTTGACGTTTATATACGTGGCGGACTTGGTGGAGGCGGCCTTCTTGGCGCTGAGACGAGGACGACGCGGAGCGAAGTATTTCTTGACAGACGGTGGGGTGTACACCTCGCGTACGTTTAGTGACTTGATTCAGATGCAGTTGGGCGTGAAGCACGTGTGTCACATTGTGGCGCCGCTGTGGGTACTCCGCGCAGTGTGTTGGGTGAGTGAACGTTTGGCACGACTGACGGGAAGTCTCTCAACGCTGAATATGGATAAGTATAGGATTATGAAGCAACGCTCGTGGCGGTGTGACATTGGGCCGGCACGCGAAGACTTAGGGTATCAACCTAAATGGCCGTTAACACGGGGCGTGGAGGCTACGTTTAAACGTTCGTAGAACGTAAATTAACGGATAATTAACGATAAAAGTTTTGGGGCGCGCTTCGCGCTTGGGGTGAACATTAATTATCATTAATTAGCCATTAATTATTTCATTAATTTCATCATTAATTATTTCATGTAGTTGTCATTAATTTTTCTTTTTTGGTAATTAATGAAATAATTAATGGCTAATTAATGTTCCCTTCCCCGGAGCGTGAAGCGCGACTTCATGTTTAATAGTTTATAAGTTAGATAAATGTTAGATAAGATAGGTGTTGATGAACGTGGCCGTAAGGCGTTGATATCAGTAGAGTGGGCAACGTTGGCATATACGTTGTTTACGTGTGTACTGATATTGCTCTTTTGGCAGCGCATGGGGCAACCTATGCAGTTGTTGGAGGGGCGCGCGTTGGTGTTGGGCGGCATGGCGCTGCTGTGGCTATTCTATTGGTTACGACCGAATAAGTATTTGATGTTGCTGCGCTATGTGTTTCCCTTGTCGTTGTTGGGGTATTGGTATCCCGATACGTATGAGTTTTGTCAACTGTTTCCGAATTTAGACCATGTGTTTGCTCGTGCCGACTTAGCGTTGTTCGGTTGCCAGCCGAGTTTGGAATTTTCAAGGTGGCTGCCGGAGAAAGTGTGGAGCGAACTGTTTCACATGGGCTACTTTGCTTATTACCCGATGATAGCGGTGACGGTGTTGTCTCCTATCTTTGTGGATAGACGAATGTTTGCACGCACGGCGTATGTGGTGTTGGCGAGCTTCTTTATGTATTACTTGATATACCTCTTCCTGCCCGTAGCCGGGCCGCAGTATTACTTTCATGCGGTGGGAGAGGAGGTGATACGAAGTGGGCACTTTCCCCACTTAGGCGACTACTTCCGTTATCACACGGAGTTGGCGGTTTCGCCAGGTCCAGATGGGTTCTTCCGCGAGTTGGTGGAAAATACGCAGCAGTCGGGGGAACGACCTACGGCGGCTTTCCCATCAAGTCATGTGGGTATGAGCACGGTGTTGATGTTTCTGTTGTGGCGGATTAAACGCTCGTTATTCTATGCGATGCTGCCGTTCTACTTCTTCTTGTGCTGCGCAACGGTGTACATTCAGGCGCACTACTTGATTGACGTCATTGGGGGCTTGGTAACAGCCATCCTCTTCTTTAACGTTAATTGGTGGGGATATACGAGACACGTAAAAAAACGATTAATGAAAGATTAATGAAAGATTAATGATACATTAATGGGGCATTAATGAGACATTAATGGGGCGCGCTTCGCGCTTGATTTTTTTAACATTAATGTTTCATTAATCGACCATTAATCTTGTTCATTAATCTGCTCATTAATCTGCTCATTAATCTTGTTCATTAATCTGTTCATTAATCTGTTCATTAATCTTATTCATTAATCTGTTCATTAATCTTATTCAATTGGGTTGGTGGTATTGTTATACTTAAAATGTGATAACTATGAAATTGCGTGATTACAAGGACGTTGTGTATCAAATCATAGGGGCGGCAATGGTTGTGCATGCAGAGTTGCACAAAGGATTGCTTGAGCCTATCTATCAAGAGGCATTGAGTTGGGAGTTAGAACAACGCGGAATTAGTAATAGAAGAGAGGCACAACTTAGCGTATTCTATAAAGAACATGAGTTGGAAAAGAAGTATAGGATAGATATATTGGTAGAAGATATAATTATCGAAGTGAAGGTCGCAACCAGACTTTTACCTGAACATCGTGCCCAATTGTGTAATTATTTGCGTTTGGCTAATAAACCTATTGGCCTACTAATTAATTTCGGTGAAAATGACTTGGTCGGTGAACGTTGGGCCTATGACCAAGAAAGCAATGAGTGCTTCTTAATAGACAAAAACATGATGCCTCTATATGACACGAATTGTGATGACCTAATCTATGAATAAGATAAACATAAAAGATTAACGAAAAGATTAATGAAAAGATTAATGGTCGATTAATGAAACATTAATGTTAAAAAAACAAGCGCGAAGCGCGCCCTGCCGTTAAAACAAGCGCGAAGCGCGCCTTCACGTTAAATTAAAGTATATATGAGAATAAAGAGTTTTATGTTAGCAGCTACGATGATGACCTTTGCGTTATCATCGTTGGCGCAAGTAGGTAAGGGCGGTATAACGCCTGAGATGCTTAGCACGATGCGTAAGTCACACCCGATGACTGCTTCTGACCGTGCACTGCGTAATGCCTTAGCCGGCACAAGTATTAATCAGTTGGCCACGAACGCCACGAATGGTGATGCTACGGACACGCACTTTAGTAACGAAGTGCCTTCAAAGGGCATTACCGACCAGAAGAGTTCGGGTCGTTGCTGGCTCTTCACGGGACTGAACGTGATGCGCGCAAAGGCGATAAAGGAGAGAGGATTGGGCGAGTTTCAGTTCTCGCAGAGTTATTGCTTCTTTTACGACCAGTTGGAGAAGTCGAACCTCTTCTTGCAAGCCGTGATAGACAATGCCAAGAAGCCGATGTCAGACCAGTTGGTCGATTGGCTGTTTAAGAATCCACTGTCAGACGGCGGTACGTTCTGTGGTGTGATAGACGTAGTGAGCAAGTACGGCTTGGTGCCTTCTGAGGCGATGCCAGAATCGTATAATGCGAATAATACGCAGCGTATGGCTTCACTGTTGAGCTTGAAGTTGCGCGAGTATGGTCTGACGTTGCGTAAGTTGGCAGCGCAGGGTAAGAAGAAGGCCGAGTTGGAACGCGTGAAGACGGAGCAGTTGGGCACGATCTATCATATCTTGGCAGTATGCTTGGGTGAACCCGTGGAGAAGTTTACGTGGACACCGCGCGATGCACAAGGTAAGGCCTTGGGCGAGGAGAAGGAGTATACGCCAAAGGAGTTTTACCAAGCATTGGTGGGTAAGGACTTGAAGCACTCATACGTAATGGTGATGAACGATCCCTCGCGCGCGTACCATAAAACGTATACGATCGATATGGACCGCCATTCTTACGACGGTGAGCAGTGGACATACCTGAACCTCCCCATGGAGGAGATAAAGGCAATGGCGGTGGCTTCGATTAAGGACTCTGTGATGATGTACTTCTCTTGTGATGTGGGTAAGTATTTGGACTCAAAGACGGGCGTATTGTCGCTGAAGAATTATGACTATGAGTCGTTATTGGGCACAACGTTCCCGATGACGAAGGCGGAACGCATTCAGACGTATGCTTCGGCTTCGAGTCATGCCATGACGCTGATGGCGGTGGACCTCACGGCTGACGGTAAGACAAAGAAGTGGATGGTGGAGAACTCTTGGGGTGCTCAGTCGGGCTATCGTGGTCACTTGATTATGACAGACGAATGGTTTGACGCGTATATGTTCCGCCTCGTGGTAGACAAGAAGTATGTGCCTGCACAGACATTGGAACTTCTGAAGCAGACGCCTATCAAATTGCCCGCTTGGGACCCGCTGTTTAGTGGGGAAGAGTGATGCATGAACGTGAAGATGTGCGAATGGTCGCCGTTTGTAGCTGATTTCTAGAGCATTAAATCATTTGCTTATTTGCTCATTCTCACATTTTTACATTTAAGGGTGGTTCTAAAAATTCTGTTTTTAGAGTTCTGCTATTCTGAAATGTGATTTGTACGCTCTCGAAAGTGTCTTTTTGAAAGTTTGTTCGGTCACATAGCCCGCTATGCTCCCTCACAAACTTTCAAAAATACACTTCCGATAGCGCACAAATCCCTATTTCAGAATTATTAGAACCACCCTTAAAAAGAATGCTGCCTTTGCAGAAAAAGTGTACAAAATGTACACTCTTTTTGCAAAGGCTTTTTTTGTGTCCTACCTTTGCACTGTCAAACGAGATGAAGCGCTTCTAATCAGAGTAAGACGAGTAAGTTACCTTATATATTATATAGGTGTACTTATCAACTCCAAAAAAGACAAGTTTGCTGGCTAACTGGTCAACTTAAGGGTGGTTCTAAAAATTCTGTTTTTAGAGTTCTGCTATTCTGAAATGTGATTTGTACGCTCTCGAAAGTGTCTTTTTGAAAGTTTGTTCGGTCACATAGCCCGCTATGCTCCCTCACAAACTTTCAAAAATACACTTCCGATAGCGCACAAATCCCTATTTCAGAATTATTAGAACCACCCTTAAAGAAAATTACTAACCATAAAAAAACGATTTACTACCATGATTTTATTTAAGGCAACTGTCCGCAAAAATTTTAAGACGGGCGAGAAGTTATTTTATCCGATGTTGGTTGAACCCTCAGTGGTAACCTTTGAAGAGTTGTTGAACAGTGTTCAGGAGATTTGTTCACTCACGTTGGCTGATGTTACGGCGATTGTGAAGTCGTTCCAAGAGGTGGTGCTCGAGATGCTTTCGGAAGGCTATAGCGTACACGTTGACAACTTGGGTTCGTTCCGTCCAACGCTAAAGGCAACGAGCGTGGAGAATAAAGACGACGTGTCAGCCGACTTGATCAAACAAGTGCACTGCGTGTTTACTCCATCGGTTCGCTTGAAGGAGGCGATAAAGATGAACAATTTGGAGTTTAAGAAACTCCGTTGAGGCTCTGCCTTTTAAAATGTGCAAGTGTGCAAATGTGCGAATGGTCGCCATCTGTTGCGCGATTTATTCAATCATTCTCACATTTGTACATTAAAGGGTGGTTCTAAAAATTCTGTTTCAACTTACTAAACTAACCTTTCATGAAAGAGAAGAGCGATAAGGGTGTAGTGGGCGCATTGATGATGTTGATGTCGGGCATCGCGCTTTCGGTGGCAGGCTTTGTAGTCGACCCTGTGGGCGAGATAAGCGACTCTGTGTTGTGGTATGTGTCGCAAGCACTGATTTACGCTGGTAGCGTGTTTGGCGTGACGGTGTATATAGACAGACAATTAGTAGGCCGCAAGGCTGCTTGATGAGAAAACTTAAAAAAGAGATGCGAAAGATAGACGAGATTATTATCCATTGTTCGGCTACGGCTGAAGGACGCAACTTTACGGTGGAGGACGTACGACGGTGGCACAAGGCACGCGGATTTGTCGATGTGGGGTATCATTACTTGGTTTACTTAGACGGTTCGGTGCATGTGGGGCGACCCCTCGCACAGGTGGGTGCCCACTGCTTGGGACACAACGCGCATAGTATCGGCGTGTGCTACATCGGGGGCTTGGCTCGTGATGGTAAAACACCGAAGGATACGCGCACGGGCTCACAAAAGTTGGCACTGGAGGCTTTAGTACAATTATTACAACTTAACTATCCTGTAGCTACTGTGCATGGACACAAAGAATTTGCTAATAAGGCTTGTCCGTGCTTTGATGTGGAACAGGAATACAAGAAGTCGTCTAAACTTTTCTGACGAAGATTATATTTAAACTTTTATCTCTTCTAAATTCAATCTTTACCTTTCTTTTTGACCGCTTTTTGACCTTTCATCGGTCGTGTAGCTCGCTACACTCCCTCTTCAATGCCAAAAATCGCTTCAAAAATAAAGGCAAATCTTGAACTTCATAAAAGTTTAGACGACTTCAAATGAATGAGTGGAATGATCGCTGTTGGTTGCGCAATTTATTCAATCATTTCATTCTCACATTCTTACATTTATATCTAACCTATTAAAAATTTAAATTACCATGTTACATTACAAGATTCGTTCTATTAAGAACGTAACTGATCAGAAAGTGAAGTATTATCCCGCCATAGCTAACGTGCGCGTGATGAAGTTTAAGGACATCGTAAGTCGTATTGTGGAACGTACGCACTTGACCTCGCCTGACGTGTCAGGTGGCGCACAAGCGCTGTCGAATGCCTTGGTGAACTACTTGCGTCATGGTAGACGCGTGAAGTTGGGCGACTTGGGTACGTTTTATCTCGGTCTGCGCGCCGTTGGCGGTGAAGCAGAAAAGGATAGCGTAACGGCTAAGCACATTAAAAACGTGCGCTGCCGCTACTTGGCTTCGAACGAGATGAAAAAGGCTCTGGAAACGTCACTCGTTAGCTTTAAGAAACGCGAGGGGTAACGTTAACGTTAAGGGGCGCGCTTCGCGCTTGGTTTTTTAAACATTAATGTTCAAAAACTAAGCGCAAAGCGCGCCTTAATGTTCATTCATCATTTCGTTCATGCCAATTCGTGTTTTTCTTTTTCATTAATGTAGGGTGTTTTTTGGCGTTAGGGCCGAAAATGGTTAATTTTGCATACAAATAAACATCATCATCCATGACAGAGAAAAAATTTAACCGTACGCTTGTCACTGCCGCATTGCCTTATGCCAATGGCGGAGTACACATCGGTCACTTAGCTGGCGTCTACGTACCAGCAGATATATACGTGCGTTACCTCCGACTCAAGAAGCGCGAAGTGCTTTTCATCTGCGGTTCGGACGAACATGGTGTGCCCGTCACCATTCGTGCACGTAAGGAAGGTTGCACCCCCCAAGAAGTGGTGGACCGTTACAACAAGATTATTCGCGAATCGTTTGAAGGCTTTGGTATTTCGTTCGACTTCTTTGGCCGCACCACTTCAGAGGTACATAAGAAGACCGCTTCAGACTTCTTCCGCACACTTTACGATAAGGGAGAGTTTGTAGAACAAGAGAGCGAACAATATTACGACGAAGAGGCACACACCTTCTTGGCTGACCGCTACATCACGGGCGAATGTCCGCACTGCCACGCAGAAGGTGCCTATGGCGACCAGTGTGAGAAATGTGGTACAGCCCTTTCTCCTACCGAATTGATTAACCCCCGTTCGACCGTGAGCGGTTCAAAACCCGTGTTGCGTAAGACGAAACACTGGTATCTGCCCCTCGATAAGCATCAGCAGTGGCTCGAACCGTGGATAACGAAGGAGCACACTGAATGGCGCCCCAACGTTATGGGACAGTGCAAGAGTTGGTTTGACATGGGACTCAAGCCCCGTGCCGTGAGCCGCGACTTGGAGTGGGGTATTCCCGTTCCTGTAGAGGGGGCTGACGGTAAGGTGCTCTACGTATGGTTCGATGCACCGATTGGCTACATTAGCAATACGAAGGAATTGCTCCCCAATGATTGGGAGAAGTGGTGGAAGAGCGATGATACACGTTTGATCCACTTCATCGGTAAAGATAATATCGTGTTCCACTGCATCGTATTCCCCGCTATGTTGAAGGCTGAAGGTTCATATATTCTGCCTGACAACGTGCCAGCGAATGAGTTCCTCAACTTAGAGGACGATAAGATTAGTACTTCACGTAACTGGGCTGTATGGTTGGACGAATACTTGCGCGACCTTCCTGGTAAGCAAGACGTATTGCGCTACGTGCTTACAGCCAATGCACCCGAAACGAAGGACAATAACTTTACGTGGAAAGACTTCCAAGCTCGTAATAACAATGAGTTGGTGGCCGTATATGGCAACTTTGTCAATCGTGCTCTCCAGCTTACAAAGAAGTATTACGACGGCGTGGTACCTGCCGCAGGTGAGTTGACAGACTATGATCGCCAGACGATAGCTGAGTTTAAGGACGTAAAGGCAGAGGTAGAACGCTTGATCGAAAACTTCCGCTTCCGCGATGCACAGAAGGAGGCCATGAACTTGGCACGTATCGGTAATAAGTACTTGGCAGACTCTGAGCCTTGGAAGGTAATCAAGACTGACCCCGAACGTGTGAAGACGGTCTTAAACCTCTCTTTGCAGTTGGTAGCCAACTTGGCGATTGCTTTCGAGCCGTTCTTGCCCTTCTCAAGTCAGAAGTTGCGCATGATGCTCAACATGGACGAAGTAGAGTGGGACCGCTTAGGTGCTACCGACCTCTTACCCGAAGGCCACGTATTGGGTGCGCTAGCATTGCTCTTTGAGAAGATAGAAGACAGTGTGGTAGAGGCACAAGTACAAAAGCTCCTTGACACGAAGAAGGCTAACGAGGCTGCTAACTTTAAGGCCGCTCCTGTGAAGGAAACCATTCCTTTCGAGCAGTTTGAGGGTCTCGACATTCGTGTAGGCAAGGTCATTGAGTGTGAGAAGGTGAAGAAGAGTAAGAAGCTCTTGAAGTTCCTCATTGCCGATGGTGCTGAAAATCGTACTATCGTATCGGGCATCGCTCAGTACTACGATCCCGAACAACTCATCGGTAAGCAGGTGTGCTACATTGCCAACCTCGCTCCGCGTACGATTAATGGCATCGAGAGTCAGGGTATGATACTCTCTGCTGTCAACTTCGACGACTCGCTCTCAGTCGTTACCGTTGATCGTGAAGTAGCGAACGGTAGCCAAGTAGGATAAGGAAACGTTTAAACACTAAAATAATAAGTAATAAGAAGCGCGCTCTAACTTGTAAGGTGTTAGAGCGCGCTTTGTTTTGAATACGAATGATCATGAATTATCCATGAATCTTTTTTTCATGAATCTATTTTCGTTAATGTTCATTCATGTCAGACTTAGTTCTCCAAGAAATAGTCAATAGAGGTTACTACGCGTACGTTTTTAATATAAGGAGTGTATTGGTCGCGGTCGTCGATTGAGAACAAGCCCTGCGAAGCACTCTTGATCTTGCCCATTTTACTTTCAGAGTCGTTGGCAAACTTAACCGCAGCCTCGCGTGCATTCTTAGTAGCTTCTTCGATCATCTGTGGCTTAATCTTGTTGAGACTCGTAAATTCATACTTCACCTGCGTATCATAATCGCCAGCCGAAATGGCAATGCCTTGTTTCAGCAGTTCTCCCATACGCGGCATTAAGGAGCGTACTTGGTCAACTTGATTGCTTGATACGGTCAGTACGATCGTTACATTATAACGGTCGCGCGTAGCATTGTCTGACGAAGAATAGCGTTCAGCCTTAAGGTCGACAATCTGGGGCGCACCTACACTAATATCGGTGCGCTTCACTCCATTTTGAGTCAAGAAAGCCTCAATGCGTGGCGTCACTGCGTTAAGGTTGGCATAGATAGCTTGCAGGTCGTTGCCAGTAGTCTTGTAGGTGATAGGCCAAATGACGTGGTCGGCCTTTACTTCACGCTCTGCCAGTCCGCGCACACTCACTACACGGTCTTTGCTGGCGAAGGCCGAAAGTCCTAAGTAGATGAAAAAACCTAAGACGAGCATGCCAATAGCCATGATAATGGCCTCTATGCGATAGTTCTTCATAATCGTTGTCTGTTTTAGATTGTTAATAAGATGTGGAAAGGTTATGGCTGCAAATATAAGGCGGTAGGATAAACCAATGCCAATTTTGGAATTTAAAAATGCTTAATTGCGTCCTCTCCCCCTTAGTCTCCTTCCCGACCAAGGAGGGGGAAGGGGAGAGGCTGCAGTTTGTTTATCCTTCAGATTTGCTTTGTATAGGATGAGATTATTATCTTGTTTTGCTATATACGCCATGCAAAACTGTTGGTAATACGTTGAGAGATGTAATAACGTTGTATTTTGTAACATTAATGTTGCAATGTATCAAAATTACAAGTGAATGCAACATTTGTGCTTGACAAAAGTGTTGGCTATCAGTAGTTTTGCAGCACAAACACCACATGAGATGTAACATTTGATGCACGTCACATTTGTTATCATACGCGGCAAAGAGGCACAAACGAGTCCTCACGACGGGTTAAAAAAACACACGCCATGTGGTAGTTAACGAAACTCATCTTTTTACACCGATCTACAAAAACAACAGTTACCATGACTTACCAAAAGAGACAATTGCAACGCGCAGCCTTGCTGACCTTTATGGCTGCTATAAGCGCGGGAGCAATGGCACAAGGAAAAGTTACAGCTGCTGACAGTACAGCCACAGAGAATGCTGCCAAAGAAGAGGGCAATCGCAACGTGATGCTCAACGCAGCGTCAGCAAATGGGCCTCGCGAGATTTCAATCGGATTGCCAGGCGGCGATGTCAATGTGCTTGAAAACGGAATCCCCGTCGTATTTAACTCCAACCCTCACAACGTAAATACCCACTGGAGAGGTGATGGGTCGTTGGCTCACACAGGACTCTTAAAGATATCAGAGACGGCCATTACGACGGGCAACATAGGTTACGCTGTCAATTCGTTCGACCAATTAGGCACGGACAAGACAAAATTCTTCAACGGAACGCTGAATTATAACACCAACCACTTTGGCAAACAACAGTTCGACCTCAATCTCAATGGTGCCATTGGTAAGGGGTGGTTCTATTCAGGCAGCGTTTATCAGAACTTCGACCCAGGTTCGTTTAAGTTGCGCTTTGCACAGTACCAAGACCGCACGGAGATCTATAAATTTGCGTTGACAAAGCTTTATAACGAAGGTCGCGGCCGCTTGTCAGCCATTTATCATTACTCCAACTCTCACTGGCTATCAAACGCCACGACGGGAGCGCCCTTTATCTATAATGGTGATGGGTCAGTAAAGGAAATACCCGGTTTCAGCCTTGGCACCAGTTCTTACCTGCCCAACGTTTCGACCATTCCTTATATGGACATGCGCACGGGTGAGGTAAAGACTACTTCACTCTACGATGCCACAGCCAGCCGAGGCAATCAGTTTACACTACAGAACAACTATCGTTGGGACAATGGATTGGAGTGGGACGTGCGCTTTAAGTACGACCACGCACAAGGCTCGTATCTCTACCAAACTCCTATGTCGCTGAGCGAAGTGACCATGGCCGATGGTTATTATACGAAAGGCGCAGACGGAACACTTACCCCCTACGCAGGCCATTTGCAGAGCCGCATGTCGTGCTTCAACCGTGGCAAGATAGATGAAACGTTCCTCACCTCTGAGCTTAAACGTAAATATGACAACATGACGTGGCGCGTGGGTTTGAACCAATGGCATTACCACAACGACTACGCTTCGTGTACGACGATGTACGACCACACAGTAGAGGCGATGCCCGACATGCTTTATCACCCCGCAGCCTTGGCTGAGAAGAATTATTATGGCACTTCGGCCTATTATAACTTTAACCAGAATGCGTCGGAGTATTATAAAGGTGATGAGAACAAATTGGCTATTTTTGCCACACACGATTGGGACATCACGCCAAAGTTCAACCTCTATTACGGTGTACGCTTAGAGTGGCAACGCTCAAAGGGCGAGAATGCTGCCGTGCGCAATGCGGAGGGTAAGTATGTAGGGCGTTTTGCCAACTATCACTTAGGCGCTACGGCCGCTGACGGCACAGTGATTGCCCCAGTTGATTATGCTTACAATTGGCTCAACACGGTTTACACTGCTGCCTTGACTTATAAAGTGACGAAGCAGTTTGGCTTTACGGGCGACTTTACTTATAACACGCAACGCCCAGCCATGAACTCGTTTGCGCCTGCCGAAATGCCGAATGTAGGCAAGATCGCAATTCCCTTAGGCCGTGCAGGTATCTACTACAACAATGATTGGTTGAGTCTTACCTCACTCTTCTCATACATTGCGAAGTCGAACAACAACTCTACGCTCAACCTCATCAACCCAAACAATGCGTCTGACATCAAGGCCTCGGCTTTGACTTACGATATTAAGACGTTGGGTTGGACCACTGATGCCGTAGTGAAACCATTCCGCGGCTTTGAGTTCCACTTCTTGTTCACTTATCAAAAGCCGACTTATAAGAAGTACGAGACGAGTGTAACCTTCTCTGACGGCATGGTGAGCGGCATTAATGCTACAGGCAATATCGTTACGGAGATACCGAAGGTGTTAGTAGAACTTGACCCTTCGTACACCTTCCTCAAGAATGATGCCTTGCGTATTTGGGCTTCGTTCCGCTACTTCTCTAAGACGTATGCCAACATCAAGAATGCTTACTACTTCAGTGGCCGTTGGGAGACATTTGGCGGTGTAGATTGGAAAGTAAACCGCCACGTGCAGTTGGGCTGCACCGTTATCAACTTCTTAAACCAAACGGGCGCAAAAGGCTCTATCGCTGGTGCAGAGTTGGTAGACAAGGATAAAGCCGCACAGTATAACGGTGCATGGTTGTCAGGCTCGTATATTCGTCCATTTACCGTGGAATTTTCAGCAAAAATTAATTTCTGATTCAGTGGACGAGTTTTTTTGGATTAACAAGTTGACGGGTTAACGAGTAAGTTATCATTTACTTATCAACTAAAAAAACAAAATTACCTGTTAACTTGTCAACTCGTTAACTTGTCAACTAAAAACTTTGTCAACAAAAAAAATAAAACCATGAGAACTTTATCAGTACTTTTTGGCGCAGCCCTATTGGCTTCATGCGCATCAAATAAAGGTTCGTTTACGTTGAACCAACCGAGCGATACGCTCACTATCGTAAATATAAAAGACGCTCCGAAGTATGCGCTCTTGCCTATTGAGGAGGAACAACCAGGGGCTCAGGTGATGCTCAATGGCACTCCCATGGACGTGCGCTTAGCCGTTAACAAAGTGAACTATATGGTGCCCTTCCCCCTCCACGCTGGAGCTGCAGATGACTCTCTCGTAGTTAAAGGCTTAGCGCGAACAGCAGTGGCTTGGAAGCACATCGAGCTATCTGACACGTTCGACACGAAGAATCGCGAAACCTATCGTCCACTCTATCACCACACCCCCTCGTATGGCTGGATGAACGATGCCAATGGCCTTGTATATAAAGACGGTGAATACCACCTCTACTTCCAGTATAACCCCTACGGTTCGAAGTGGGGCAATATGCATTGGGGACACTCTGTATCAAAAGACCTCGTACATTGGACGCACGAACAACCTGCCATTGCACGCGACACGATGGGACATATCTTCTCAGGTTCGTGTGTGGTAGACGCTAACAACACGGCAGGAATGGGCAAAAACGCTATCATTGCCTTCTACACCTCTCACAAAGGATTGCCTAATGGCCACCAACGTCAGCAGCAATGCATGGCTTATAGCCTTGACAATGGACGCACCTTTACGAAGTATGAGAAAAATCCTGTTGTGACGGCTTTCGACGGACTCGAAAACTTCCGCGATCCGAAGGTATTCTGGTATGCGCCACAGCAAAAGTGGGTGATGATTGTCAGTGCTGACAAGAATATGCGCTTCTATGAGTCGAAGAACTTAAAGGATTGGAAGTACCTGAGCCAGTGGGGCGAGGGCTACGGACCTCAACCCAATCAGTTTGAATGTCCTGACTTCTTCGAGATGGCCGTTGACGGCAACGAACAAAACAAGAAGTGGGTGATGATCGTCAACATTAACCCAGGCTTTGTGTATGGCGGTAGCGGTACGATGTACTTTGTAGGACAGTTTGACGGCCAAAAGTTTACGTGTGACACAGCGCCTACCGACGTGAAATGGCTCGATTGGGGCAAGGATCATTACGCTACTGTCACTTATTCTAACACGCCGGGTCGCGTAATTGCTATGCCGTGGATGAGCAACTGGCAGTATGCGAACCTCACCCCGACGCAACAATTCCGTTCACAAAACGCGCTGCCGCGCGAGTTGAAACTCTACACAGCCGATAAGGGCGAACTCCTACTGAGCGCAGCCCCTGTAAAGGAAACGGCCGCTTTGCGTGGCGAAGAGAAGAACCTCGGTTCGTTTGAGGGCGAAAAGCAGGTGGACTTCGCCAACGAAGGGGCACTTGAATTGAACTTTGATCTCACCCCTGCCAATGCTGATAAGTGTGGCGTTGAGTTGGTAAATAGTAAGGGCGAAAAAGTGAGTCTCTACTACGATGTGAAGGCACAACGCTTCGTAATGGATCGTGCAGAGAGTGGCATTACCGACTTTGGTAAGAAGGTAGAACCTCATCAGCTCGACAATGCTGAGAGTCTGAAACGTTATAAGACGCTTACGGTAAACTACAAGAATGCTTTTGCACTGGGCACATGGGCTCCCGTGCCAGTAAAGGCGGAGACACACCACGTACAAGTGTTCGTTGATAAATCGTCTGTTGAACTCTTCGTCGATGGTGGCCGCATAGCCATGACCAACCTCGTATTCCCCACTGAACCTTATAATGCACTCCACTTCTTCGGAGGTAAAGTGAAAGACGCTAAGGTGTGGAAGATAAAGTAAACGCGTCCTCTTCAGAGAGCGATGCGTCCTCACCTGGGGGCGACGCGTCCCCGCGTCGGCATTTGCTTGTCAAGGCTCGATGCCTTGACAAGCAAATACAAGATTATCATCAGGTTATATCCCAAAGTTAGTATCAACATGATGTAACCTCATAACCTTCAAACTAAAAACCGATTTATTAGGAAAATGAAATCGAAAAATATCGTTATCAGCATATTGATGCTCTGCTTCTTTTCTATGGGTTTTGTCGACCTCGTGGGCATTGCATCGAACTATGTGAAGGCCGACCTCTCCCTCACTGACACAGAGGCCAACCTCTTCCCTTCACTCGTATTCTTTTGGTTCTTGATATTCAGCGTACCTACGGGCGTATTGATGAACAAGATAGGGCGCAAGCGCACCGTAGTGGTGAGCCTTGTCGTGACCTTTGCCTCACTGTTGCTCCCCTTGTTTGGTGAGAGTTATACGTTGATGCTCATTGCCTTCTCGCTCTTAGGCATTGGCAATGCCATAATGCAGACCTCGCTCAACCCCCTGTTGAGCAACGTGGTACGCGGTGGCAACCTATCGAGTGTGCTTACTTTTGGCCAGTTTATTAAGGCCATAGCCTCGTTCTTAGCTCCTATCATTGCCTCTTGGGGCGCGAGTTACAATGCTTTCGGACTGGGTTGGCACATACTCTTCCCTATTTACATGCTTATTGCTATCTTTGCCACGTTCACGCTCTCAGCTATCCCCATTGATGAGGAACCTGCCGACCGAGCTTCGGGCTTTGGTGCTTGCTTCCGATTATTGAATAAGCCTTTCATATTGATCTGCTTTGTCTCTATCATGTGTCACGTAGGCATTGATGTAGGTACCAACACAACGGCTCCCAAACTCCTCCAAGAGCACTTGGGCCTAACGTTGGCCGAGGCCGGATTTGCCACAAGCCTTTACTTCATCTTCCGCACAGCGGGGTGCTTCATTGGGGCTTTCCTGTTGCGCAAGGTAAGCGAACGTTCGTTCTTTATTATTAGCGTAATGATGATGGTGTTGGCTATGGCTGGGTTCCTCTGCTTGCATAGTCAATGGGCACTTTATGCTTGCGTTGCCTTGGTAGGATTTGGTAATTCTAACATTTTCCCTATCACCTTTGCACAAGCTCTCAAGGCTTGTCCTGATAAGAAGAACGAAGTGTCGGGACTGATGATTATGGGCCTCTTTGGTGGCACGATTATTCCCCTCGCTATGGGCTACATGAGCGATGCCTTCGGCAGCCAAAGTGGAGCGGTCGTAGTAATGGCCGTAGCCGTGGCTTACTTGGTATTTTACTGTTTTAAGATTAAATAGTTTACGCTTGCTTAGTTAACTCGTTACTCCTCTCAAAAAAAATATATAAAAGAAGAAATGAAATACGTTATAGGTCTGGGTGAAGTATTATGGGACGTGCTTCCCTCAGGTAAACAAATCGGTGGCGCTCCCGCCAACTTCGCTTTTCATGTATCACAATTTGGGATTCCCGTTCGCGTCGTATCAGCCATTGGCGACGACGACTTAGGACGCGAAACGCGAGAAGTCTTTGCCAAACGCAATTTGACTGCCATTATGCCCTCCTTGCCCCAACCTACGGGCACCGTGTTGGCACAGATTGATGAAGCGGGCGTAGCTCACTACCACTTCCCCGATGACGTGGCATGGGACAACATTCCCTTCACGCCCGAAATGGAACAGCTGGCACGCGAGACGCAAGCCGTTTGTTGGGGTTCGTTGGCACAACGCAGCGAACGTTCGCGCCAGAGCATACTAAAGTTTGTTGATGCCGTGCCTTCAGGTAAGGGACAATACAAGATATTCGATATTAATCTGCGTCAGAATTTCTATACCAAAGAGATTATCACAGCCTCTCTTGAGCGTGCCAACGTGTTGAAGATAAATGATGAAGAACTTGTCATCGTAGCTCGTCTCTTTGGCCTACAAGGTACCGACCTCGAAGCCAAGAGCCGCACCCTATTGACTGAGTACAATCTTGATATGGTCATCCTCACTTGTGGTGAGAATGGTAGTTACATATTCACACCTGCTACAGAGGACAATCCATTAGGTGGCACCTCCTTTATGGAGACACCTCGCGTAAAGGTGAGCGACACGATTGGTGCCGGCGACTCCTTTACGGGTACTCTCGTAGCCTCACTCATAGAGGGACTGAGCATACGCGAAGCTCACGCTCGCGCCGTCCGTGTAAGTGCCTACGTTTGCACCCAAGCGGGAGCTATGCCGATATTGCCAGAAGAGGTAAAAAATTGATAAACTGGGGCCTCTCCCCCTAACCCCCTCCCCGGTCGGGGAAGGGGTTAGGGGGAGAGGCCATAGCCTATTTTTCGCGTCGCAGTGGATAATCGCCTCTGAGCTTTTCAAAAAGTTCAGGGGCTTTTTTTAGTGCCTCGCTATCACGCGTAGGGTCGTAAAGACGCAGTTCGGGAGCGAGGAGGTGACCTGAGCCTTCAGGGTAGTAAGCGTAGCCGTTGGGCAGCGTGGGGGCGGTAATGGTAGCAAAAGGCGTGGCATCAAGTCCGAAGTGATGTGCTACAGCCGTGAGTGCCATGCGCGTGCCATTCGCCTTGCCGTCGGCACTATAGCCTGCAATGTGGGGTGTGCCTAAGAATACACGTTGCAGAAGTGAGGGGAGAGGCTGCGGCTCGTTCTCCCACGTATCAACAACGGCCGTGCGTAGGTGGCCTTGTTCGAGTGCGTGGAGTAGTGCTTGATTGTCCACCACTTCGCCACGACTGCTATTAATGAGTACAGCCGAGGGACGCAGTGACTGTAAGAAGGCGGCATCGGCTATGTGATAGGTAGCATAAGGGGAGGGGTGGCGCGTGAGCGGAGTGTGGAAGGTAATGACATCAGCTTCGCGTGCCAGTGTGGTGAGCGATGTGAATGCAGCGTCTCCCTCGCGTTCCGCACGAGGAGGGTCGCAGAGCAAGATTTGACGAAAGCCGAGACGCTCGGCCATGTGCAGTACTTCCTTTCCTACGTGGCCTACGCCCACAATGCCGAGCGTTAGATGCTGAAACACGCTACGATCAAGGTCTGTAGCGCAGACGGGGGCTGAGGCCAGAGAGCGCGTGCGTCGTTCGTCCCAACAGCCGTGGGCTGCGAGTAAGAGTAAGGCCGACTCCACATATTGTGCTACACTGCGTGCATTGCAACCAGGGCAGTTGGTCCACGCAATGCCTGCTTCCTTCAGATAGTCAGTGTCGATATGGTCGTAACCAATCGTGGCCGTGGCAATAAATTGTACACGCGAGCCTTCGAGCAAAGCACGATTGCAGTGTGTGCGCGTGCGAATGATAAGGGCATCAGCCTCGCGCACGTCGGAGGCTGTAATTTCTGCTCCAGGTAGGTAGGTGCAAGTGCCAAGTTGTTCGGCATAGCCACGTATGAAGGGTATTTTTGAGTCTATTACGAGATGCATGGTGGAGAATGTGCTAATGTGTTAATGTGCTAATGAGCTAATGTGTTAATGTGCTAATGTGAGAACGTATATAGAATAATTGAACGAGAAAGGAAACAAACTATATTCTGTTTGTTTCCTTTCTCGTTTTATCTGTTTCGGTTTTTGTAGGAGAAGTTATTGACGTTCGAGATAGACCGTTATTGTATCAGTAGAGATGCCTGTAACTTTTGAGATGAAGTCAACATCACAGCCTTGTTGTATCATCGCTTGTACAATCTTCTGCTCGCCTTTTGCAATACCTTGTTTAAATCCTTCTACAAATCCTTCTGCATATCCTTTTGCAAATTCTTCTTCCTTTGCAGTATCAATCGAATTTTGAATGTCTCGGTAAGCTTTAAGGCTGTCTTCGTATTCTTTTATGTCCTCTTTATTAGGTTGTGAGCCAAAGATGCGCTTAAAACCAAAGTCGGTGAGCAGACTTATGTATTTTTCTTCACTTGTTCGCATAATAAATGATTCAAATTTTGGATTTAACAAGGGCGGGCTGAAAGCCCAATGTAGCACATAGCCCAGGGCAAGCGAAGCGACACCCTGGGTATCGCGTGTTGGAGCAGTCGCGCCCTGTAAGGGCAAAAGCTTTAA
>ONZU01000537.1_pt1 | contig 34432 bp, 25 predicted proteins | sample 1671161 | NCBI WGS metagenome assembly ONZU01 (sample SAMN06348128, study PRJEB24527) | human gut metagenome | biome: human gut; feature: ankylosing spondylitis patient; material: feces | host: Homo sapiens | place: China | collected 2015-10
TTAAAGCTTTTGCCCTTACAGGGCGCGACTGCTCCAACGCGTGATACCCAGGGTGTCGCTTCGCTTGCCCTGGGCTATGTGCTCCATTGGGCTTTCAGCCCGCCCTTGTTAAATCCGAAACTTGAGTTTTTATTTGCATTGCGCTCGCCTTGAATAAAATAGGCGGCGGCTCGGCTATGCAAAAATGAAAGTTTTCCGGCTTTCATTTTGCATTGCGCTCGCCTTGCACTATCTTTGCATAAGATAGGCTACGGCTCGGCAGAACGTTCAAGCAAACTTGACGTTTTGCGCTCGCCTTGCACTATCTTTGCCCCATACAAAGCAAAAAGAATGAGCGAATATATAGTATCAGCCAGAAAATACCGTCCTACAACGTTTGATAGCGTGGTGGGACAGCACGCTTTAACCACAACGCTAAAGAATGCCATTGCACAAGGGAAATTGGCACACGCCTACCTCTTCTGCGGGCCACGCGGTGTGGGTAAGACGACGTGTGCACGTATTTTTGCGAAGACCATCAACTGCCTATCACCTACGGCCGATGGCGAAGCCTGTAACGAATGCGAAAGTTGTAAAGCGTTTAACGAACAGCGTTCGTATAACATTCACGAACTCGACGCTGCATCTAATAATGGTGTAGAGGACATTCGTGGACTCATCGAACAGGTGCAGATACCACCACAGGTGGGACGCTACAAGGTCTTCATTATCGACGAGGTACACATGCTCTCTACTGCGGCCTTCAATGCTTTCTTAAAGACGTTGGAAGAACCGCCCTCACATGCCATTTTTGTATTGGCTACCACAGAGAAGCATAAGATCTTACCGACCATTCTGAGCCGTTGCCAAATCTATGACTTTGCACGCATCACGGTGGCCGACACCATTAAGCACCTTGCTTATGTGGCACAAAAGGAGGGCATCACCTACGAACCCGAAGCACTACACGTCATTGCAGAAAAGGCTGACGGTGGTATGCGCGATGCACTCTCTATCTTCGACCAAGTAACAAGTTTCTGCGAGGGCAACATCACTTACCAGAAAGTGATTGAAGACCTCAACGTGCTCGACTACGATGAGTACTTTAGCATGACGGACACCCTCCTGAAATGCGACATTCCTTCGGCCATGGCTCGCCTCAACAACATTCTCAGCAAAGGATTTGAAGCAAACTACTTTATCGGTGGTTTGGCCTCTCACTTTCGCAATCTGTTGATGAGCCGCGACGAACAAACGCTGCCCCTACTCGACGTGAGCGAACAGGTGCGCCAACGCTATCACGAACAGGCGATGCGCTGCGAACCGAAATTGCTCTATCGAGCACTGAAGCTATGCAACTCTTGTGACATGAGCTACAACACGGCACGCAATAAGCGACTACTCGTGGAGCTCACCCTGATAGAGGTGGCACAAGCGGCTGCTGGCGATGACGACCCAAGTTGTGGGCGTCGCCCTACACGACGACTTAAACCCATATTTTCTCACCTTGCTGCTCCCGCAGTTCAAGGTCAACAACGGACTGCCACCGCAGCACAACGCCCCGCAGCAACTAACGCGCAACGCCCCACCACTGCAACACCTCCTTCTCATACTGCATCGACTCCTATCTCGGCCGACAACGTGCTACAAAGCCAGTCTACTTACCAGCAATTGGCAACAGCTACTAGCAATACTACTCCCTACCGCGCACGGCCTGCTCGCACACTGTCTATCCGTGCCATGCAACAGCAAATCCGTGCTGCACAATCTGCCTCTGCTACGCCTAACACTGCCTCTAACGCACAAAGCACTACAAGCGAGAAACCTGTGACACAGAAGCTCTGCACACCTTTCGATGCAGACCGCATGACGTACTATTGGTTTCGTTACGCACAGCAGTTGCCCAAAGAGAAGTATCACCTCATGGGGCGTATGAAGAGCATGGAACCGAAACTCGACACGGCTACGTGGACTATCTCTGTAGAACTTGAGAATGAACTCGTAGAACAGTATATGCGCAAGGAACAAATCTCGCTGATGAACTACCTGCGCACGCAGTTGCGTAACGACTACATCACACTGAAGTTTAACATCAAGGCCGATACGGCTCCTCATCGCGCCTTTAGCCGCGTTGAACAATATAAGGAGATGCTCAATACTTGTCCCGACCTCGAATTTCTACGCCAAGAACTCAACCTGGAGTTGGCGTGATTGCTTTTTGCTGACGAGTTGACAAGTTCGTAACTTATCAACTTTAAAGAACATTAACCCTAAGAACAAATAAAATACATAACACATGGAACAAACACCACACAAGTATGTGACAGTAGCATACGAACTCTACGCTGACAACGAAAAGGGCATTCACGAACTCATTGAGAAAGCTCCCGTTGAACACCCCTTCCAATTTATCAGTGGTATGGGTGTGGCACTTGATACATTTGAAGATAAAATCTTAGCTTTGACTCAAGGCGCTGACTTCGACTTCACACTGAAGCAAGACGATGCATACGGCCCCTACGTACAAGAGCACGTGATTGAACTCCCTAAAGAGACTTTTAGCATCAACGGTAAGTTTGACAAAGATATGGTTTACCCTGGTGCCGTATTGCCTTTGGTCAATGCTGACGGCAATCGTTTCCAAGGCCTCGTACTTGAAGTAAAAGACAATGTTGTCGTAATCGACCTCAACCACCCCTTAGCTGGCAAAGACCTCCACTTTAAAGGTCAAGTAGTCACGATGCGCGATGCTACTGACGATGAACTAAAAGAACTCATCAAGATGATGAGCGGCGAAGGCGGCTGCAACTGCGAGGGTGGTTGCGAAGGCGGTTGCCATCACGGCGAAGGCGAAGGCGAAGGCTGCTGCGGTGGTCATCATCATGGTGAAGGAGAAGGCTGCTGCGGCGGTCATCATCATGGCGAAGGAGAAGGCTGCTGCCACAAGCACTAAAATCTTTTGTTGACGAGTTAACAAATAGACGAGTTGACAAGTTAACGAATAAGCATGTCCCTTTAATTAGGTAACTTGCTCGTCAACTTGTTAACTCGTCTACTTGTTAACTCGTCAACTAACAAAAAACTAACTAAACAAAACATGAGCAACACATTTGGCCACCTATTTCGACTCACTACCTTCGGCGAAAGCCACGGTACAGGCATTGGAGGCGTGATAGACGGAATGCCCGCTGGCATCACCGTCGACCTCGACTTTCTACAGTCAGAACTCAATCGACGCCGCCCTGGACAGAGCCGACTTACCACCGACCGCAAAGAGACGGATCGCGTAGAGATACTTTCTGGCACGTTTGAAGGCAAAACTACAGGTTGCCCCATAGGCTTCTTAGTGCGCAACGAAAATCAGCACTCTAACGACTATGACAATATGCGTGACGTCTTTCGCCCTTCACACGCCGACTTCACCTACCAAACGAAGTATGGCATTCGCGACCACCGTGGCGGCGGACGTACCTCTGCTCGTGAGACGATAGCACGCGTCGTGGGCGGTGCTTTTGCTAAGATGGTATTGCGCGAGAAGGGCATTCGTATCACGGCTTACACCTCACAAGTAGGCTCCATCGCCTTAACAGGCACTTATCATGACTACGACTTCAACGAGATAGAAAAGAATCCCGTACGTTGCCCCGATGCTGAGAAGGCTGCCGAAATGGCACAACTCATCTCTGAAGTGAAAGCTGAGGGCGACACCATTGGTGGCATCATCACTTGCGTCATCGAAGGGTGTCCCGTAGGATTGGGTGAACCCGTGTTTGACAAGTTACACGCACAGCTGGGGGCTGCTATGCTGGGTATCAATGCCGTAAAGGGATTTGAATATGGTGACGGATTTGCTGGCGTTACCGCACGCGGCAGTGAGCAGAACGACCTCTTCACCACCGACGACGAAGGACGCATCACCACTCGTACGAACCACAGTGGCGGCATACAAGGCGGACTGAGCAACGGACAGGATATCTACTTCCGCGTAGCTTTCAAACCCGTGGCTACCCTACTGCGTGAGCAGCCTACCGTCGACCGCGAAGGACGCGCCACCCTACTCAAAGCCCGTGGCCGACACGACCCCTGCGTTCTGCCTCGCGCCGTACCCATTGTCGAAGCCATGGCTGCCATGGTTATTTTAGATAATTATATGCTTTATAACACGCCCAAGTGTTAAAAACGTCGCTTTTGTAAACTTTTCTTTACAAAATCTTGATTTAACTCATTCGGTTTTATATATTTGCATTATCAAGTTGTCGTGATGATAACGCTATCAAATAGTTTAGTTAAGTCTAGTTTAGTTTTTGTGTTGGTTAATGGAGGCTCGTGGAGACGGTGCCTCCATTAATTTTTTAGGCTTTATAACGAATCGCCATTAGTGTTTGCGTTTAGTGCTTGCGTTTAGAAGTAGCATTTGGTGCTTGCGTTTTTGCAGTGCGTTTCAGGCAACTTAGAATTCCCCCAAACTATATCGTTTTAATGTCTATTTTGAACACCCTGCCTCACAACGCGCGATTGCCCCAGCACGTGGTATCCGCGGTGTCGCATCGCCTGCTTTGGGTAGCATCTATTACAAAAAAACACTTCCAGCGCAGCAACTCATACAATAATCGCACATTTTGTACAATCAACGCCAACATGCTTGTAACAGAGTGCGAAGAGTTGTATTTTTGCAGCGTCAAAATACATAATGACAAGTAAAGTAAGCAAAAACAGAGGCATTGAGCAGCTACCGTGAAATAGCAATGTGGAAGTTCTTATTTTTCAGTTGAGGTGTTGTTTGATGCCTTTTTATATGCTTCGTGTATGCATCACCTTAACCCCTAAATTTTAGGGGTAGAAAATGCCATTATCTTAAGGGTGGTTCTAATAATTCTGAAATAGGGATTGGTGCGCTATCAGAAGTATTTTTTTTGAAAGTTTGAGAGGGAGCATAGCGGGCTATGTGACCAAACAAACTTTCAGGAAGACACTTCCGAGAGTGTGCGAATCACATTTCAGAATAGCAGAACTCAAAAAACAGATTTTTTAGAACCACCCTTAAATAATAAATACTTAACTTTGCGCTTAGGGTCAGAGTTGTTGGAAATGCCCAACTGCTGTGAAGACCCTCAATGAATGAGCGTATTGAACGTTGTCTTGAAATAGAAATGTGGAAGTTTCGATATTCAGTAAGGCAAAACGTACAATATCGTTCACGCGTATTATGGTATCATTACGTGCGCACCTCACACCATTCTTTAGCAAATGGCGTGAGGCAGTGTGTGCTACAAATACCTTTGTACAAGCGTGGACTATTGTCTGTTGCATACTGAATAGGTCTCTTCCACAACCTCTATTTCAGCAACGGGCGATGGTGCCACGCTTTTTTGGCTCTTAACCTTAATTACAACCCTTGTGTGAGTTCAGAACAACTTTGTTAACTTAAATACATCTATATGGATAGCAGATATATTTACATTATCACTCGCGACGAATTGGTGCGACTTGATTGTTCCAAAGTGGTCTACATGGTGGGCGATGGCAATTACACCGATATTGTGCTCGTCAACAAGCAGAAGCACTCCATCTGTATGAACCTATCGCGCATGCAGCAACTTGTGAGCGAAAGTTTGCGCGAGCAAGCCTCTTTCTTTGTGCGCATAGGCAAGCGCTTTATCGTAAACCTTAGTTTTGTATACAAGGTTCAACCCTTGCAAAAAAGTCTCGTGCTGACTGATGGTGTAAACTTTGCTTTCAAGTTGGGCATATCCAAGGAGGCGCTCAAGCAGTTGAAAGCCTTGCTCCTTATGCGTGTAACGAATTCGACGGCAAAGAAGGAACCCGTTAAGTAGGGTAGTACATTTAGGGTGATTATAAACACCGAATTTTTTATGGAAATAATAATAGGAAGAGAAGAGGGGGCACGCCGCCTTCATTGCATGGTCGACGGAAGAGAGTTTAACATAGGCCCTGCGGGCATGGTACCACTCTCGGTAAGCCGCAAGCATTGCCGCATCACGATAAATGGTGGCCACATCAACATAGAGAACCTTAATCTGCAAAATGAGACATACGTAGACGGCAATCAGGTATTCAGCAAGGCGCTGACGGTTTCAAGCCGTGTGCAGCTCGGCAAAGACCGCTTTCTGTTGCCCTTGCGGCAAATACTCCAGCTGGTTAATGGTGTGTCAGCGCCAATGGGCGGCCAGCCTGCAAAAGAAGTACCTACTTTCTCGTTACGCCCGTTGAAAGCTGTATGGAGTGAATATGAGCAGCAAGTGCTCGACATACAAAATAAAGTCTCTCAGAAAGCCAACCAGCAGCGTTTGCAGGGTATACTGTCGTTGCTCGGTGTGTGCGTAGGTCTGGTTCCTGGCATCAATGTGGCAGTGCGTGTTGTCATAGTGCTTGGTGCGTTGCTCCTGGCGGTATATTTCTTTTGCCGGGGTAAAAACGAGGAAAGCGTGGCGCAACAAATTCACGACCTTAACGAAGAATATGCCAAGAAATACAAGTGTCCTAACCCCCAATGTGGCAAGCCTTTCGGAAACATACCCTATCGCAACATAGAGTACTATAAGCAGTGCATCTCCTGCGGGTGTAAGTACACCCACTGACATTTTGTACAATAAACGGGATAGTTGCTACAATCTTTCAAAAATGTCTTTACAACTCATGGCTGGCGGCATAACTTTGTGTCATCATTAACTCAATAACTCAAGTTTCGGATTTAGCAAGCGCGGGCTGAATCCGAAACTTGAGTCAATAAATACCAAAAAACGATGAACAACGAAGAAACAATTATCATGCAGCCTCAGAGTGGCAATAACCCTAAAGTAAACCAAGCAACACCGGCTGCCGAACCGAACGCAAAACCCAAGAAAACTCGCGGAAAAAGGGGTGCTGCCATGGCTGGCGCAGCCGTTGTAGGTGCTGCCGTTGGCAGCGGAGCCACGTTGGGTGTAGAAGCAGTGGTTGATGAAAGCAACAACGACCAGGAGGAGAACAATACCCAGACGGCGGAAGCGCAGACTGACAACGCTGCAGAGTCACAGGAGGTAGAGGCTGTTGCAGCCCCCCAAGACGGTATCGAGACCGAGCAGCCTCAGTACGTATCCGAGGCACCGCGCGATGTGAATGCAACCGTTGAAGATGTGGCATCAAATGGCGAGAGCGACTATACTGGTCATGGCGGTGACAACTTTGTAGCGCAAAATGATCCTAATCTGCAAACTGCCAGCGACGATGGTATGGGCGTGCACGATAATCAGATACAAGTGTTAGGCGTGTATGATGTACAAAACGAAGACGGAAGCATGATACAGGCGGCCACAATTACTGATGGTCATTATATAGGTGCTGTGATAGATGCGGATTACGACGGTACGGCTGATACCGTCATTGTGGATTACAATCAAAACCAGCAGATTGAAGAGGGCGAAGTGTTCGATGTGTCCAACGAAAATATTCAGATGCAGGATTTTCAAGATGCGCACGTTGCGCAGCAGCAGGACATGATGCAGCAAGAGCAAGAACATCTGGCCTATAATGCAAGCGACGATCAGCCTGACTACTGTAACAATGCTGACATTCAAGATGCCTAAGGCAATAAAGAGCTTGCTGCTTTGGCTGGTGCTGCTGGCAGTGCCCTTGCAGGGAGAGGCAAAGACCTACCTCCTCTCGGTGGGCATATCCGACTACCCTGGCAACCGGAATGACCTTCGTCTGCCCCACAACGATGCCGCCACCATGCAGTGGGTATATCAGCAGAACAAGTACGCCCAAACAAAGCTCTTGACTAACAGTCAGGCAAAACTCGCAACCGTAAAAGCTGCCTTGCGTAATATGGTGGCAAAGGCTACAGCCAACGATATTGTGGTATTGTTTTTCAGCGGCCACGGTGTACCAGGTGGTTTTGTGTGCTACGACGGCATACTCAGCTATGGAAGCATCTATTCAGCCATGGCGACATGCAAGAGCCGTAACAAGATGATCTTTGCCGATGCTTGTTTTGCGGGAGCTATGCGCCAGAACCGCAACACAAGACATCAAGGCGGAGGCGTGAGAAAGAATAGCAACGTCATGCTCTTTCTGTCGTGCCGCGGCAATGAAGTTTCGATTGAGTCAAGAAAACTTACCAACGGCTTCTTTACCTATGCCTTGCAGCACGGATTGCGGGGCGGTGCCGACGCCAACCACAACCGCATCATTACAGCCAAGGAACTCTTCGACTATGTCAGCGCAAGGGTGAAGCGCCTGTCGGGAAACCAGCAGCACCCCGTGATGTGGGGACGTTTTCCCGATAATATGCCTGTGATGAGGTGGTAATCTTACTTAAAACAGCAGCAATGGATAATACGATAAGAATAAAATGTCCCACTTGTGGCAAGATACTCCGCTTGAACAATGTGCCAAATATCAATGCAGCCACTTTCACATGCCCAGTATGTAAGGAGAAGCACGTTGTTGGCCAATGTCAGCGCTATGTGCCCACCCAGACCTCTGAATGTGAGGAAACGCAGTATGGCAGCGCGGGTACGTCACAAGCCAGTAATGAGGAAACGCAGCTACGTTCAGGACAAGCAGCATCGGGCGGTACAGACGTGACCACCGTGGGCCCTGCTCCCAATAGGACGATAGGCAAACTCGTTGATGCCATGGGCCGATGTTATCAGCTGAAGCAAGGCTCCAACACCATCGGACGGAAGGCCACCACATCGTCGGCCACCGTGCAGATACAGACTACTGACCGCACCATGAGCCGTAGCCACGCCATTATTGAAGTGTATAATCAACGCGGGCAGATTGTGCATTTGTTGAAAAATGGCGCTAACAAGAATCCGTCTTACCTGAATGGTGCGCTCATCAACCAGTTTGACCAGCTTATTCTTAATAACGGCGACCGCATTAAAATGGGAAGCACGGAGTTAACTTTTACAGTATAACACACATTCAATGAAATATCAAATTAAAGCATACAACCTGCAGGAGCTTGGGCAGCGAGCCAATCAAGAGGACTCACTCTTCCCGGCTTTAGGACAGTCTACAACAGATTGCCGCCTTTTCGTACTGTGCGACGGAATGGGCGGACATGAAAAAGGCGAGGTGGCTTCGGCCACGGTGTGCGAGCAAATTAGTCGTACGATACTCAGCCAGTGGCATGCCGGCGAACCCCTCAGCGACGACCTCTTTCGTCAAGCCCTTGCCGCAGCCTACGACGCGCTCGATGCCAAGGACGATGGGGCCGAACGCAAAATGGGCACTACTATGACCTTCCTTTGTTTGCACGCCAATGGCGCAACGGTAGCTCACATTGGCGACAGCCGCGTTTACCAATTGCGTCCCGCCACCAAGCATTCGCCAGCGCGCATCGTCTTTCATACGCGCGACCATTCGCTCGTCAACGACCTTGTCAAGATAGGCGAGATTACAGAGGAGGAGGCGCTCCACCACCCGCAGAAGAATGTTATCACGCGTGCCATGCAGCCCTGTCAGGAGCAGCGCGCAAGAGCCGACATTGCCCACCTCACCGACATTAAGCCGGGCGACTATTTTTATATGTGTTCCGACGGCATGCTTGAGCAGTCCACCGACGAGAATATTCTCAACATCATTACCAAACCAAACTCCACCGATGAAGAGAAACTTGAGATGCTCCGCAGTGTGACTGAGGAAAACAAGGACAACCACACGGCACACCTTATACATATTGAAAAGGTAATAGGAGTTAATCCCCTTCAAGCACCAGTTCCGCCTCGCCTGCAGGAGCCAAAGGGTACGTTTGTTACTCCCGAATTTTCTGCCACCACTCTGCATCCGCAGCCTAAGCGCCGTAATCTGTTGCCATGGCTGTTGGTCGTATTTCTTTTAGTCATTATAGCTACTGGCGCTTCGTACTTCCTTTTGGGTAATAAAGAGAATAAGAGCGCAAAGCCCGATAGCACTAAAATAGATTCTGCCAAGGGTCGGTCTGCTGAGAAGAAAAAAAGCGATGCACTCATAGAGAACACCTCTTTACAGCCTGTTTCCCCTCAACGTGAAACATCTTTACCGGCCTCTGCCGAAAGACAACCACAAGGGGTGGGCAGCAAGCCTGCAAAACCAACTAACCGGGAAAAGCCGCAAACGGTTGCAGACGAGAAGCCGGACGCAAAGAAGGACGAACACATTGTTAGCGAGATTTTCAAGAGTAGAAAAGGCTCTCCAAAAGAAGAGAAACAAACTTCTAAATTTAACGCAAAGAAGAAATAAGTGTGTCAGAGAAAAAAACAGAAGGCCTCGAAAAAGTAAACATGCGAATGACGGACCAAACAGAACCTTAAATATCCCCTTAAATAACCCATGCAACAGAAATTATCAACCGGCACCCTTCTGCGTGAGGGGGCATACAGAATAGAGCGTGTTCTTGGACAAGGCGCGTTCGGCATTACCTACCTTGCCGAGCATGTACATTTGGGCAAAAAAGTCGCCATCAAAGAGTTCTTTATGAAGGAGGTCAACTCGCGTGGCGAAGATGGCAGCATTACGGGCATGACCGACGGCAGCCTGTCGTACAACTATTGCCGTAAGTTTCAAAAGGAGGCTGTTAACCTCTCCCACCTTGAGCACCCCAATATCGTGCGTGTAACCGACCTCTTCGGTGAGAATGGAACGTTTTACTATGTGATGGACTACATCGAAGGTCAGAACCTCAATGATTACGTAAAGTCTGGCCCGATAGGTGCCGATGAGGCCACCAACATCATCAAGGCTGTGGCCGATGCGCTCATCTATATGCATGAGACACACCACATGCTCCACCTCGACCTCAAGCCCGGCAACATCATGCGCCGTGCAAGCGATGGGCACATTTTCTTGATAGACTTTGGACTGAGCAAGCACTACGATGCCAATGGTCAACCCGAAACCTCCACCAACATCGGTCTCGGTACGGCTGGCTATGCGCCCATAGAGCAGGGAAATCAAGCAAAGAGCGGCGAGTTCCGCCCCACTATCGATGTATATGCCCTTGGTGCCACACTTTACAAACTCCTCACCCGCGAAACGCCTCCCGCAGCTTCCGAACTTGTGAGCGACGATGAGTTGGTAGAGGACAATCTGCGTGCAAAAGGTGTGTCGGACAATCTTATTAAGGTGGTAACCGAGGCGATGTGTCCGAATGTGAAGAAGCGTATACAGACAGTGCGTGATTTTAAGAGCCAACTGTCTTTGGACGCTGTACCTTCTGTAGCTGAAAGTAAAAGTACTGAGAACGAAGAACAAAACATCACTGCAGAAGAGGAAACCATTGTGGGGAGTCAAGCCGTTAAAGATAATAGCGACTCAGATAATACGGATCCCAGACGTCTCTTAGCTCAGAAGTATAGTGAAGTGTTTAATGTTCCCTTGCGAGAAGCTCTGAATTATATCTTAGCGCATGGCATGTCTGAGACGCAGCGTGTAATAGACACTATGGCAACTAAGCGTTTTGCACGGAGTTCAGAAGAGCCTGGCAACGCTTATAGTGAGCCGAAAACCGAGGACGTAGAAGCTTGGAGAAAAAGAGACTCTTTCCGCCCATTCTCGTTCAAAGGCAGAATAGGGCGCATGCAACTCATTCTTTCGTATGTAGTGGGCTTTGTGGCTTGGTTTGCAATTTACGCTTTATCAGAGCCTGCATTAGAGTATAATAGTAATATATTCTTGTTATTCCTTGGTTGTACAGCAGTCTTTCTCTGGTTTCTCTATGCTCAATGCGCCAAGCGTTGCCACGATTTAGGCAAGTCGGGCGCATGGATGTTCGTCCCATTTTGGAACATTCTATTGTTCTTTGCAGAGGGTGAAAAAGGAGAAAACCAGTATGGCCAAGGCACTGAAGTGAAATCTGATAATACCATACTCCCACTCCTATTTTTTCTAATATTGCCAATAGGGGGAGTAATCATTTGGCAAAAGATGGATAAGGTCAATATGCCATCTGGTTTAGATGAATCAATAGCGCAAAGCGAAGTAAATTGGTATGTCGACTCCGCCAGTCCTGCTAATGTATATTGTGTCTATGAAGGCGAAAGGCATTATAGACCTCGCTGGGAACTTCCTGATGGTCAGCGTGAAATACACTATGCGGAAGACGACCCTCGAGAGTCATTCTCTGGTACAATTAGTGGCATAGTTTGTAATGGCCTACTGAAATATCGTAACGGTGACTATTTTAATGGTACTATTTCGAATGACCAAATCATGGATGGTCATGGTAAAATAACTTATGATAATGGCACTTACGAAGGTGATTTCAAAAATGGCTATTTTCATGGGCAAGGTACGTATGCATCGGAAGATGGAACCTGGATTTACAAGGGTAGTTATGAGAATGGCGTTATGAACGGCTCTGGCACAGAATATTGGCCCAAAGAGAAACGTAAATCTTATGGTGCCTTTTTAGAATGTAACTACAAAGATGGTAAACGCAATGGAGTCGGAACATGGTATTTCAATAACCATACATATAAAAAGTGCAAATTCAGAAATGACAAAGAAATTTCCGTCATAGAAGAAGGCACATGGCGCTAATTGCTGAATTTAAGAATAACTCTATAATTAAACACAAAGTAAAATGAAAAACGTAATATACATATTCTTCGTAATGGCAGCAGCCCTAATAGGTTTAACTTCATGTGAATCTACGAAAGACAAATTAGTCGGTTCTTGGCACTATACAAGTAATGAAACTTCAAGTGATGGGAACGAACATACTATTGATGAAGTTGATAATAACAAGGCTGATGGTACTTATACATCAACAATCAACTGGTCTGTTTCTAGTGAAACGGAAATAAATGGGACAAAAGTTAATCAGAAAATGATGTTTTGTGTCAAAATTAATGGCGAATGGAAAGTAAATGATAATAAAGAAATAGTAAGTTCTCCTTCTTCTGTCGACATAAAGGTAACAAGCGTGAAGTACTTCGACCCATCAGACGATTCCTTTTTATTTGAACTGACAGGAAGTGATTTGGAAGAATCTTCAAAATCATTTGCAAAGGATATGCAATCAGACTTCCTCGAAGCCTCAACCGAGCGCATCATTATGTTGCAAGACAATAAGTATGTAACAGAATCTGTTGATGATGATGGTAAAAAGGAGACGACTACGTATAACCGGTTGTAAGTAGCATGACAAACGATAAATCAATGCTCCCCATCGGGACTATGCTCAATGGCAGGTATATAATCCGAGGCCACCTCTCATCGGGTGGCTTCGGAAAAACCTATCTTGCCGTGTGTAGACCGCATAACACGAAGGTTGCCATCAAAGAGTTCTTCATGACAGCGGCAAACTTTCGTGACGCGGACGGCGTGTCGGTAAGCACGAACGGAAATTACACGCAACAATTTGGTGAGCAAATCGTGAAGTTCAGAAAAGAGTATGAGCGACTAAGACTGATAAGCAATGTGCATGTAGTGAATGTGTACGATTGCTTTGAAGAGAATGGTACGGCATACTATGTGATGGACTTCGTTGAGGGCACCAATTTGGAGGAGTATTTGAGAAAAAGAAATGCGCCCTATACCGAAACCGCCGTATACAACTATCTAAAGCAGATACTCGGTGGCTTGAAAGCAATCCATTCAAAAGATTTGCTACACCTCGACCTCAAGCCAGCCAACATCATGAAAACACCGAACGGATATGTAAAGTTGATAGATCTCGGTGCAAGCAAAGATTATATAGGAGGCGTGGGAGCTACTATGTTTACGGGCGTAGCATTAACTGAAAGATATGCCCCTCCAGAACAAGTGGATGGCAGTTTCGATAAGTTAGGGCCATGGTCAGACTTCTATGCTCTTGGTGCAACACTTTATCGTTTGCTTACGAATAGGGCGGTACCGACATACACAAGTCTTTATGAAGATCATACCCGCGACAAACATATCGCATTGCCAATGCCGAATGTTTCTGATGAAACAAAGCAGCTTATTGTGTGGTTGATGAACACCGATAGGACAAGGCGTCCGCAAAGTGTGGACGACATCTTTCAATGGTTGAGAAATCCGTCAGCACAAGATCAAGAGGTTACAATCCAAGATCCCGAGGTTACAATCAATGTGCCAGGAGAGGAAAAAAGGCCGCAACAATCACCGACACCACAGCCACGACCGACGCCACGACCGACGTCACAACCACCGACCCCCGTTTCGCAAAACGATAAATTCAGTCTCTTAGGCTGTTTTTACATTATCGTAATTATTTTCATTGTAGTAACGATTATAAAAGCTCTATTGTAAAACCATTAAATATAAGTAGTTCATGAAATCACTTATCAAAAAAACTTTTGCGGTTGTCGTGATATTGGCAGCCATCGTAGATTGGCCTGTAAAGGTGGAAGCTGGCCGTGGCCAAGTAGTTGTTAAAGAAGCAGTACCATTACTTAGAGAGTGTGCCGGTAAAGTAACGGTTGATACGGAGAAATGCGTAAATCGTTCTACGCAAATGATGGAAAGGTATGGGAATAAAACACTCCAAAACAAAAACGTGCAATATGGTGCGCTAAGGGCTTCAATGCGTGCTAATTTTATAAAATGCCCTCGCTGCCATGGTAAAGGAAGTGTGCAAGGATATAATGGCTATGTCTATACTTGCGCCCGCTGCAATGGCACAGGACTCATTCGCGTTGTGAGATAAAAAGCAGACAATCCTGCATACAACCAAACGACAATAAGAGACAACGTCCATTGTGTCTTTGTAGGGGCACATTATGGTTCGTTGTCTCTTATTGTCGTTTGATATATTCCCAAAATCCTCACACAGATTATCTGTGTTTATGTCCTTAATAAAAACGCATTGGCGGAATTTCCGATTAACGGGTTAACAAGTTGACTGGTAAATTTGCCAATTTTTTTAAGCTTCTTACCATTCAGACTTTAACATAATAAGTAGTGTAAAGCATACTTACTTGTTAACTTGTCAACTTGTTAACTTGTTTATTTCATATATAACAAACCTCTCCCTAAAAGCCACATCTTTATTTCACCAAAACGATTTCATTGTAAGTATGGCGTCCCCCGTCACACTCAATGTGCAGCAAATAAATACCCCGCTCCAACTTTCGGAGCGATAGCACACCCTGTCGTCCGTTAGCAGACAAAGCACGCTTAACCAATCTGCCGCTTACGTTGTACATGCTCACACCGAACAAATCGTGGCCCGAAATAATAAAATCGTCACCCTTGCGCCTCACACTGAATGGCTCAGTAGTGGGCAAACAAGTTGAGGTTGACGATGACCCTGTCACCACATCTTGCTGAAAGAGTGTGAGCACATCGCCCTCGCGTTTCAGGTAATAGGGGGCCGCCTCGGGATTGTTCAGCTCAACGTCTTGCCCGTCAAGCTGGCCCATAACTATAAGGCGATAGGTGTGGCCATCGTACCATGGCAAATTATCCTTGCGCAGCCAATAGCTAAATAATGGTACATCGTAAGATGACGACACGTCAACCTCGTCATCAATGCCTTTCACATAAGTCCTTTCTTTCGTCTGAGTGTCTTCGGCCAGCATCGTAATATGTCCGCTGTAACACTTGTCTTCTGATGTGCGCAACGACACAGCAAGTTTGAAAAGAGACGTTTGCGAGAGGTCAACACTGCCATTCTCAATCTTGTCGTTAGAGTCGTCGGCCATGAACACTTCAACCTTGGCCATGAGCGGTTTTTCCTCTGCTTCAGCTACATCAATGTAAGGCACCTCCTTGTCGTGTATATTATTGATGGGGTAAAACAGAGACTCCTCCGCGTCGGCCGAAAGCAGCAGCCTCGCTTCGTAACGCCCTGGCACAAGACTGGCGGGGAGTGAAAGCGTGATGGGTATTTCAGCCTCAGAAAATCCTTCTATTTCAGTACATTCGTCCACCCGGGTGTCTAACACAACCACCTGGTGCTCATCAAGCAGCTGCACCCTCATGTAGCAGTCGCGCGGCACACCATTAAGATTCTTGACAGTGAAGAATGCCTGCACTCTGCCGCCCTGTTCAGCCGCACCGCTGAGGCGTGGCTGTGCCATGAGCTGAAAGTGAGCCTCGTCGGAGCACACCTCAGACACGCGACCTGCATCGTCAGTCAGTTCCACCTCAATGATGGGGGCCTTTTTCATTCTGAACAGGTCGCCCCATGTGCCATCATCGTTACGGGCCACACACACGGGGGTAAGGCTATAATATCCGTTGGCAAGACCAGCCAAACTCATCTGCACATGCTGTGGCTGATTTACCAAATAGTCAGTCCCCATAAAGCCATCATGGTCTGCCCCATAAATGCGCTCCGTAAATCCGCCGTTGTCATGGTCGTCTGAATAGGCCACGCGCACAAACTTGCCACTGTCATTGCAAACGGCTATGCCAATGTCGCCCTTAAAGGGAGTGCCTCTGTTTACAAATGAGTTAATCACAACGGTTTGGGGCTGTGAGGTGCTGAAACTCTTGTCGTCAGCACCCTTGAGCGTGACAGAGCCTCCCTCATTAAACATGAGCTGGGGCGAACCCTCCAAAAGCCCACGGTCTATATCGGGATATTTACCATTGTTGGGGTGTGCAAGAATGGCCGTTACGGCACGGTTAAAAGCCAAGGGCTTACCCTGAAACTCACCACCGGTTTGTGACAAACTGAGATTGGTGAGCGAATAATAAGCATCGCCTTGCCCCTCCCAGCCAAAATTCATGTGGAAAAGGCCATTCTCGTCAAAGCCATCGGCCACCCAGGCGTGTCCCGAAGCAGTGTTGGCGGGGCGCCCCTCAAGGTAAACGGGACAGCCATTCAGCAACTCCTGCCGCAATATGCTGGCAAAGCGACCTGGGCCCTCCACAGCCCTCGTCACGTATGCCGCAGTATAGTCAAAGTGCTTTTGCAGGGCTTGGTATGCAAAAAGCCCCTGTGTGCCGCTCGAACTGGGAGTGTACTGCATAGATGAGGCTATGCCCACATCGCTCATGAGTTGTGCCACGGCATGCTCCTGTGTAGCGGTGGCGCGCACGGGATAGCGGTAATCGGGCAGCATCTCAGCCCAGTCGTAATAAGATTGGCTAAAGTCGGCACTTTTGGTAGTTTGGTCGTAGGTAACGGTATATTCATGCTTGCCAAAGCCGTGTGCGGGCCATTGGTAGTAATACATCATTTGTGCCACGGCAGTGGCCACGCAACCGCTGTATGGATACCCCGTTTGAGCATTGAAGGGGTGCGATTGTCCCCACTTGGTTTTGAGCAGAGGCTGCACTGTCTGGCTGAAAGTTGCTGCGCGAGGGCTGGCTTGCGTAGCCACCTTTTCACTCTCAATGTCATAGTATGCTTGTCTGTACCCCTCTAATAGCCATTTTACACAAGGGTTCGCATTCAGCGTGTCAAGCGTTTTTTCGGTATCGTAAGCCAATATTTCGCCCATGGCGTCATTGCCTGCAACAATTACAAAGCCGTGTCCGTGTGCATCATTAAATATATAATAAGGTGCATTGCCAGTGCTATGTCCTTGTTGTTCCGCTTGTGCTTTAATGCTTTTGTTGTTACGCAGCGAAATATACTTTTGGGCAATTTTTGCAGCCCTTTGGTAGTCAACTCGTTCAGCGTCGGCCGCAAATGTGGCAGACATAAGCAGGGTTACGACTATCAGCAGTCGGGTAATAGCATAGGGATGGTAATGAGCCTTTATCATCGTGTTGAGTATGTTGTTATTTATGCAAGAATAGTATCAGTGCAAAGATAGTCGGTTTTTCAGACAATCGCAAATTGACTGGCTGCATCATGCGGGTAGGGGGAGGTAAGTACTTTTTGTGTATGTAGTACTTGCCTCCCCCTATAGTTAGGTGTCTGAAATTAGTTGATTCTAAAACTGACCAGTAAGGGCTAAAACATAACAGAGCCAACTGCACTCAACAGTCTTAAACCTCCGCTAATGACCATGATGATGCCCGCAATATTACAAGCCAGCTTTATCCTTTGTCGCGTTTTACGACTGCCTTGGGTGATCCAGCCAGGCACGAACAACCATAGCAGCAGCCCAATAGCAATTTGTATAATACATTTTGTAACCATCGCTAATAAACCGAATCCGTTTCGATGTAGACGGAATCACTTTTAGAGTAATCTTCAGAAGGGCTTTCTTCAGTATTGTCAGATGGATATACGTCTTGTTTTCCGCATATTTCTTCAAGCCCTTGTACAAATCCATCAGCCTCATTTGACGATTTTTTCGCAATATGCTCAAGATATCGGCTGAATGCTCCTACGCAAATGCCCTTGAGACGTCCGATTTCGTGGAGTTGTTTTGGGGTAAAGTCTTGGTAATTCTTGGCAATCTCCTCGTCTATTTGTTTGAACTCTTTGGCAGCGCGCTGCCATTGCGTAATAGAGTAATCATTGCCTTGACGCTCAAGCTTTTTGCTCAGCTTTTCAAGGCGTTTTACAACTTTTTGTTCACGGCTGGTACACGAAGTGGTTAACGACAATGAGCAAATAGCAATGATTATAAATAGAATGTGTGTCCTCATGGAATGTCAGTATTGTTGGTTGATAAAGTAGTGGAAGAATAATTGTTAGAAGTCTTATGTTCAATCATACCGGGCTTAGGTATGACATGAATTAAAAATCGTTGGTTCTTCGCATTGGTCGGCACATCGGGCATCATGCGCATTACCCCCTTGTCGCCGCTTCCGCAAACAAGCAATTCGCACTTTTGAGCATGGTTGGCATCACGCAGACTGATATCATGTGCTTCCCAAAAGTTTACCAAGGCCAGAGCGCGTTCATAGCTTAGCACATCGTTGTTTTCGTGCACATTGCGCCAGTAGGGGCCTTTTGATGATTGTCCCTCCACCACGACAAGAAAAGGCGATTCATACACCGCATAGATGCTGTCAATAAACTGCACGATGCGCGAGCCAGCAGCCAAAAGTTTGTGCTTGGCTGCAGGGTCAATGCTCTCAATGTTTGAGTCGTAAATGGGGAATTGCACATCAATTTTTAGCACATGCTTCTTAAACTGCGAGTTATATTCAAAATAACGCGAGTCAATAGCCTGAACCGAGTGTTCCAGTTGGTGTATTTTGTTCAGCTCCTCCTCGTTTGCCTTGCCATGGGCGTACATCATGATGACTGTGGTAACAAATAGCAGCAACATCACAAAGAACAGGCTGGTCATGAGGTCTGAGTAGCTGGTCCAGAAAAACGATTTGTTCTTCATAATTTCATGTGTGTAGTTTGGTTCAATCAGTTCGCAGCTGCTGTTTCTTGCGGTGTTTGTGGATTGTTGGTTACTTTCAGCGTATTGCCTTGATTGGGAAGTTTCGTGTTGGTGATAGCGGCAGGCTGCTTGGCATCTTCTGATTTGTCAGTTTGCTCGGTTGACTTGGTTTGGCTTTCAGATGGTGCATTATGATAGGTTATCCATGCGTTAAATCCATTCACCGCGAGCAGCAACACAAGTGCTGCGGCAATCACCATTTGCCAAATGTTCGCTTTGCTACGCACAACTACCTGGCTGCCGCCCTTGCCATCGGGGCGGGGCATGGCATCGATAGTTTGCACCAATCTGCTCAATTCTCTGTTTTGCACTTGCAACTCCTTTCGCCAGTCCTTGAGTCCATCGATCACAGGTTTAAGGTCGCGCAGTGTGTCATAAAAAGCATCAATCTTGCCCGCTTGTCCCGCCACGAGTCGCTTTTCGTTTTCAACCAGGCGACTCATTTCGTCTGACGACATGGCCAGTGATTCTTTCAGAGCTTGCATCTGTTCATTCACAGATTGCTTCATTTTATTGAGTATGCTTTTAATGCCGTCGTCCACTGCGATTGTAGCAGCTTCTACTGCATCGTTGCGCTTTTTCAGCGCTTCGAGCTGTTTGTTCGCATAGGTCAGATATTCGTGGAATTTGTCAAGTTCGCCAATCGACTCCTTAAATGCCGTGAGCACCTCCACGTTAGCTGTGGCCATTTGTTTAAGGTCCAACTTGTTGACAGTTTCAATCAATTTGCTTTGGTCGGCAGCAGTTTGGGCAATGTTGCCAACCGATTTGTTAAGTCCGCTGACATTACGGGTAAAAGTTTGGTTAAACCTGTTGAGGTTCTCCTCAAGCCGGCGCACCCCTTCACTGGCATTCTCTCGCGAAATGATAGGCATGAGTTCGGCTTGGAACCAAGAGTAGAACGCGTTCTTGCGTTCTTCAAGACACTTTTTGCTCTTCTTGGCCATGAACGAAATGGTAGAGGTAAAGCCAATGCCACAAAACGAGGCGGCCATGGCAAATGCTACATCGCCCATTAACGACCCAATATGCTGCTCCGGCTTGTCTACAAATGCTGCAAAACCACCGTCACCTAAAGCGATGCATCCAATACCTATGATGATGCCGAGCATAGTGCACATCAATCCGATATAGAGTGGGAAAGGCGTCTGCGTATCAATCTCGTCCTCAAGCATGGTGCAGTTGCGCTCCACTGTGTCTTTGATTGTGCTAAAGTCGCTTGCAAGTCCCTTGTTGCGAATAAGGTAGTTGTTGATAGATACCTCTATTCTTAAGCCAATAGGGTTGTTTGATGAGATGTCTACAAGGCTTATTTTATCTTTCTTTCCTCGGTCTGACCAGTCAAAGTCATTGCTATAACTTGGGTCGGTATAAAAAGCTTCCTTATACAGAATCTCTTCATAGCTTGTATTGCCAAATTCGTTAGCAGGTATATAATAGTCTTTGGAATGGTAGCTTTGCTTTTCTGAAAATATGTTTTTTAGCTGATTTATCATCTTGATGCTATCCTTCAGAAAATAGAATTGCCAGTAGATAGCAAACAAAATAACAGCTATGATGAAAATCGTTTCCATTTTAATTTTAAGTGTTTTTAATCAGCATCTAATGCCCGTTCGATGTGGCACTTTTGTTAGTAATGGTTATAGGCTTCATCACTTCGGCCGTCTGTCCATTAATACGCACTCTGCCGGCCTCCTGTTTGAAGTTGGTTGCATTAACTCCGGCGTCAACGTAACAACATTTGATGTTGTCAGAGTTGCCCAGACATTTTGCGGCATTCTCTTCCACAAGTTCAAAACAACCTTCAGTGTCCGACCCATTGTCAAGTGTGATGACAAAGATGTGTTCATAAGGGTCGAATTCCTGGCTGAGGCTTATTAGCCTTTTGGCATCTTGTGCATCTTGTTTAGCGTAAAGTTTGCGCGGTGGGGCCGGGGTAATGTCAAGTTCGATGGTTGGTGAGCGTTGAGGGTCTTGTGGAGCATCATTTGCAGAATGCTCATCGTCCTGTGGCGCATCATGCACGTCTGTATTTTTCGACTTCTGCATCTCTGCCTTGGGTGCTTCCTGCGGCTTATGCTTTAGTGCTTGATACCATTGTTGGCACACATTCCTCTCACGCTCCGCTTTTTTCGCGCGGCGTTCCATCTTTGCACCATAGCGCCACAACATGCCAATCAGCACGACGCATAATGCCACTGCAACCGAGAGTCCTACTTCAAGGTATGTAAAGCTGGCTACACCCACTTGCAGACACTCATCGCTTGTGTGTGCCATGGCTCCCCAGGAGCAGGCAAGCCATAGCACCAAAATAGCAAATAACTTCTCCTTTGTCATACCTTTAGCAATTCGTTGGTCAGTTTGTGCAAAATGCCCTCAATTGGCAAGAAAAAGAGCGATGATGCCACCTCGTAATTTGGGTTTGCCACTTGCGCGCAGCCATCTTTCACATACTTTTTGATGTCGCGCTTGAAGGCTGTCATGTCAAACACCTTTTCCATGTCGGCAGGCAGTTTGATGTATTTGTTGGCCTCGCCCTCGGTGAGAATTTTACGGCAAAGTGTCACAAACTCTTCCACATGATTGGCAACCTCTTGTTCTTGTTTGTCACCCACGTCGGCATATTTCTTCACGGCATCATCTGTGCCTACCCATGTAGTGGCGTGTTGGCTGACATAATCAATGTCAATGCTATCATTGTCATAATATCCTGATGCAAGCACAATACCTCCCTTGGCTGTTGCTGCTTTGGGCGAGTTGCCCGGAGGCATCAGCAAATCCAGACCGTCTGCGTCATATTCGTGTCCCAACACGTGTTCAAATATCTTTTGCGTGATATTCACGAGTCGTTTTTTCGATACAGGGTTGTCAAGGAATATGTCGAATATCTTCGAACCGTTACCGCTGAAGCCTATGTAGCGTGGTTCTGTCAGGTGGTGCATTCGTGTTACCTGTGCTGCATAGTATGCAATGGCCATGTAGTAGATTAGTATAACCATGTTGCATTCTTCTGATTTGGCAAGTTTCGCCTTAAAGTCATTCTGCCGGCGTATGCTCTCATCGCTGATGATGGTGCTTTCGGCAATGGAGAAAAAGAACGATGCCAAGTTGGCCGACGAATTTGCGCCACGGCTGATTTCATCAAGCACAGCATAATAGACGCCCGTAGCTTGCACGGCCTCGTACTGTGGCTTGAAATATTTGATAAAGCCATTGTCGGCACTGTCAAATGCTGAGTTTGAACCAAACAGACTGTTCGAGGCAAAGCGTGCCGACGAGATGCACACAATATCTTTACCGTCGGCAAACAGAAAGTCGGAGGTGCCACCGCCAATGTCAATGGTGATGGCAGACGAAGACCCTGTTTTGAAAGCGGGGAGCGGGGCAATCGCCTCGGGCATGTACTTGATTTGATCGTGTGTGGCTCCATCGAAGTAGCGGCTGAACACATTGTCCCATGTTTTTGAGAACTCGCCAACCATTTGTGAAACCATGCTGGTGGGGTAGAACCATACCACTTTTGTCGCACTTAGGTCACCATTGTTCATCAGCACCTTGTTGCGCATGATGAGCGCCAGTTCCGACAGAAAACACTCAATCTGTGCTTGTGCCGTGTCCGCATCATTCCATTTTAGGTTGGTCGTAGGTTGCTCGTCGTAAGTGGGCATTGTATCGCGTTCGTAAAAGAATGGAATGTTGGCATCGACAAGTGGTTTGGCCCGTAGCCAGTCCACCTTTTTGCACGAGGTCAATGCTGTGCGGATCGGGAATGAGGCCGACAGATTGTCAGAGCGGCACTGTCCTATGATGGGTGGAAACATGTCACCGCGCATCATTTGGGTCCACGACGTGTCGCTCATCATGTCGTTCGACGGACGCAGTTGCGCGTCATCAGCTGTGGTATCGAGCGGTCTGGGCGATGAACCGTCAACAGAGTATTCAATGTGTGTGTTGGTCGTGCCGAAGTCAACCGCAAACACGAACTTTTTGCTGCCACCGCCTTCATTCATCAGTGGTATGAGCAGATTGTCGGTGCCTTTGTAGTTGACAGCTATGGCTGTAAAGTTATGTGCAATGTCCCATTGTTTGGTTACACAAGTAATATCGTCAATACGGTTGCCCAGGGTGTCAAAGTTGCGACACATTTCAGGTGTATGGTCGATGAATTTGCTTTCGTCAACGAATGACAGTGTGGGCAAGTCGTTTTGAGCCTCCGTATCCGATATCTTGTTGTCAATAGAGAGTGTAACACGATAGTCGGGGGAAACGCCCTCAGGAAATCGCATGTGCGGCAGTATTGTAAGTCCGGTGTTTCTCATGTCTATGATGCGCCCAAATTGGCTGTTTAACATCGAATCGGTCTGCGTTTCCATATAGCTGCGCTTAAACACCACCTTGTCTCTGCAGCCGTCACCCCTAATTGGAATAGACAGTTCAACTTTTATTTGCCCCATACCGCCTTTCTCGGCACGCAGGCAGCGTTTCAAGTCGGCAAGGCTGAAATAGCGGAAAAACTCTTTCTTTATAGGAATGAGGTAATGTCTCAGTTCTTCGTCTGTGCCAAGGGGCAAATAGTCGTCGTTGCCCCCGTCAAAAGGTTTCAGGGCATAGCTTGTGCGCAATATGTTGGCACACAAAAAGTCGCCTGCGGTCAGATAAGGGTACTGTACATTTATACCTGGCAGAATACGTTGGGCGAGTTCTGTCTTTTCTTTGAATGGTACAAGTTTGACAAGGCTGCCGTCCCACTCTGATGTGGTATAGTACATTCCGTCGCAACTGTGGTCATTGGGCAGCACAAGGGGCAAGTCGCCTTCAATGGCTTTCGTGGCGTTGATAACCAACTGGCTGTGTTGGCTTACTTGTGCAGCATCAAAGCGCTTGTACATCACGGGGTACCCACCGGCCAGTGTCACAGGTTTTCCATTGTCTGTTGTAACGGGGGCTGTGTCGGTGTGTGATGCAGCGGTCATGTTGGCCAACTCCTGCCCAAAAGCATTGTCTATGCTGTTGAGTTTGGTAATGGTGTCGCTGATGTAGGTGCTGACCTCGGGATACCCATCAGCAAAGCCAGGTTGCTTGCTCAACCACACAAGGTAGCGCACAAAGTCCGCATCGCGTTTGTAGAGCGGGTTGTAATCCCCGTCAAAGGGGCGGTCGTTATTGCCATCAAACAATATTTGGTTTGTCACGTATCCCAGGTCATTAGCCGGTGTGAAGAATAGAGTACACGGACTGGTGGCGCCAATCACGTGGCCGGGTAACGCACTCGTGCCCGGTGCACCAGGCCCAGTGTATTGCAGTATGAAGATGCTCTTCATGTTGCGCAGATTGTACACATTGCCATTGGCCGCATCTGATTGTATGTAAAGCTCAAGTGTCTTGCCCAACAAGCGCAATTGCTTGTCTGTCGAGGCTTTGAGATTTTGTATCTCGCCCACGTTCCACTCGGTAATCTTTATCAGATTGCCGTACTTGTTGACATTGAAAAATATTTCGCCCACATCGAGCGCGTCCGACACCATGCGGTGAAATATGGTTTTACCGTCAAAGTTATGCGTGTCATTAACATATTTGAAGCTCTGCTTCACAAGGTCAAGACGCGCAAATGGACTTGGTATGGAGGTTATCTCTGAATGTGCGCAGTTGCCTTGGGGGTCGGTGATGGTTTCAACAGCTTTTTGCGAAATCACAGCGCTTTGTCCCCAACCATTTATATTGTTTGTGGCACCCGATGCTGTGCCATCATGAAGTCTGAGTACTTTCATAGCAGGTTGTGTCAGATTTTGAGTTTCTCTTCAATAAGGTTGCTGGTCACTAACGAGAACAGATTGAGCCAATATGCCGCAGGTGTCTTTAGTGACTCTTGCAATTTGCCGAAGTCCTTCTTTTTCTTAAAACTGTCAAGCTTGTTGTTGAACAATTTGAAATTGTCGTCCATGATATATGACAGTACCTTAATCTTTTTAGGCTCTTTGTCGCTTACAATGGCAAATACGTCTTTCTCGCCCGTAGTCAGTTTGAACGGGCCAAACTGACGTTTGTTGTTTGCCATATCGTTCAGCCATTGTTTGTAGGCGGTGGTAAAGCTCGTCAAACGCTCCCAAAAGCCTCCTTCTTCAAGCACAGTGCGTGAAAAAACGGGTTCGTGCGTACTGGCCCAAGCCAAATTCCATGATTGGTCGAGAGCCTGTGTAAAGTAGTTGTGCGCCAACAGCAGTTTGGCCATAGGCTTGCGCACGAGCGCAACACTTTGTTCGGAAAGGTTGCTGAAGTTGAATTCCTGCTTGTCCTCCTTAATGCCGTATTCATGATACATCGTACGGCTATTGGCATTGTGTGTCATGCCGCCACAAGCTTGGTTGGCAAAATCAAATATCGAGAGCGCAGCAACAAATTCCACAAAGTTGGGCTTGTTCTTTTGCTGCGCACCGCCGTCGTGGTTGTCGTAGGTGGGACGCACATCATCGCCTATGTAGTACATATGATCCAATTCGGCCAAATTACGCTCGTAATATTTGAGCGCGGCACGCGTCTTTTGTATAAAGGTACCGCTGTCTATTTGGTCGTCGCGGTTGGGGTCAACATTGTCAAGAATGAAATAAGGCAATACGCTGATGGCACCGATGGGAGCTTGGGCTATAAGATTGGCGTTTGGCACGTTGGCCGTGTCATTGGCGCGCAGGTTCTTAAGTAAAATAGGGAAACCGCTCGCACCTGTGCCGCCAAATATCGAACTGATAATGAATATGGCATCACCCTCAGCAAAAGAGTTGGCAAACGCTGCAAAGTCATCGCTGTCAATAAATTGGTTCAGCACCACACTGCCAATGTTGGGGTTGCCCTTGAAACCTACCGACATATCTGCTTCGAGATTTTTCTCGCTGAATAACATCTTGACAAGGTCGCGGTTGGCGTTGTCAAGGTTGCTAAAGTGCATGTAGTCCTTGAACTTTTGTGCCGTGCCGCCGGGTATGTTGAGCGTAAAACCATCGTGGCAACAACTTGACATGCTGGTGGCAAAAAAACCGTATGGGTCGGCAGCTGATGTATGATCGGTAAATTGGTAAAGACGTTGGTAGTTCTCCATCAATTGTACGGTCTCGGTTTTGTCGCCAGATGTGCTGTCGGCATCAACCACAATTGGTACAACCTCTGAATAACTGGGTAGCTTGACCCCTGCGCCAAGCAAAAACGTTAATGAACGCAGCACACGCGAGCCTGTACCGCCTATGCCAAATATGTAGAGTTTTGCCATGATACTAATGTAAGTAGGTGTTCAAAATAGAATATCATTTGTTGAATGAGCCGCAACTTTGGCTGTCATCACATCTTAAATGGAACTTTGTAATTGTGTGTGCTGAAAAAGCACAAAACAAATGAACAGAGCACGAACAGCGATAAGCTGATGAGGCCGCTGGACACTCCTGTGCCAAACAGGTCGGCATAGCTGCAGTCGCTTACTTCGTCGCTGCCAGCTTCGTTAAACAGTGTGCAGCATTCGGCAATTGTGGTCAATGCTACAACTACAAAGTTGATGCCGCCAAATATCAACCACCATTTGCGGCCGCTACACCTCACTGTGGGCAAAAAATAAAATAACAGTGCTATGAACAACGTGATGCCAATAGTAGTGCAGCCCAGCATAGTATAGCCGTTGCAGTCGTACAGGTAGCTGTCCCATGAATCTCCATAACAGCATACATAACCGTAAATAGTCGAAAAGAAATCGTTCATGATATAAATGTGTTTGTGTTAAGGGCGGTTTTAATAATTCTGAAATAGGGATAGCGTGCAAACCACATTTCAGAATAGCAGGACTCTAAAAACAGAATTTTTAGAATCACCCTAAAGTAAGCGTTCAAAAGGTTTATTCAATGCAGAGCCTCATTCGGGAATAGCACGCATCAGTGCTTGAAAAGGCTTTTTGCACACCTTGCATCAATGGCAACAGTCCGAACGTTTTTCCCGCTAATGGTGCTGTGCCCTCAGCGTCATTGCACTGCTCGATCCATGCCGGAAACGACTTTTTCAACAAAATATCGCATGATGAGGCGCACAGGTGTTTGCTGTTGTTCGCTGTCAGTGTGATGCAGTGTGTGTAGCCATCTGCTGAAGCATTCAATGGCGCTACGCTTGTAACCTTGTAGCTACTTGTGCTGGTGGTATAATTGCTGGCGTCACATAAATATTGGTCGGTCAATGGCAGACACGAATAATCTACGTATACCTTAAATGTAAAGTTGCCGCTGCGCTTGTTAGCATGGCAGTCTTTCAGGTGGTGTCTTAAGCCATTCTTGCTTTTCTTGCACAGTTTGAAGGTGCCATCTTTGGCACTTGTGTTTTTCACAACTTCGTACCTCACGGGCGACAGCCCAGCCTCTGTAAATGAATTTATAAAATGTGTATCGCCCTTCATAGCTGAGTGTAACAACAGCGCTATGGCTGAGCGATTGCCTGCCAGCATCACATAATAAGGGCGTTTGCCATGATAGGTCGATTTGGTGTTGCTCACATTCCAGTAGTAGCCGGCGTAGTCTGAGATGCCTTGTAATATTACTACACAAAAGTGACTGTCTTGTTTGAACCTGCCACCCATGGTGTTGCTAATGTCTTGCTGCTGCATACTAAGGTATTCCTTCACACTCTGCGCATCGGCTGGCGGTGAAAAGATAAAATCAGATGCCAGTAATGCAACTTCTTTCGGACTGTCGCCCAGCACGCGCTCAATCACTTCTGAGATGTCGGAGAAAGCTCTGTTGCCACCTTGTTGCTTAAATGTAGACGGCGTAAGCTTTAATATAAAGTTACGGGCATCGCAGGATTGCCTATATATACTGTCGTTCACATAACTTAGTTTGAGCGTTTTTACATGCTCATTGGTGAGTAGTGTGTAAATGCCAGTTTTGAATGAAGTTCCACTACTAACGTAACCATCAATGCTTCCAGAGTTTTCTATGTATGCGTTTAGCGAAACATTGGGGCATGATTTGTCTGGTTGTTCCACAGCTTCGTCTTTGCAAAAGTCTCTTTTGAAGAACGAACATGAATTTAGGGTGAGTAGAAGGGATATTAAACTCGTATAAGTTGTTAGTTTATTCAGAAACATGTAACAAAAGTTATTTCATATTTAGTGTGGCGGCGCATTAGTGTAGAGTGTTAACCTTTTGCGGGTTGGTAACTCTGTTCTGGCTCCGATATTTCTCAATTTGTTAAGACATCTACAGTAATTCTGCAAAATGACTGTCAGGGCGCAAAGATGGCGCTAAAACCATTGATTATTTGCACGCGATGTAAGTTCAATTAAATTTATGCAAATATAGATATTTAAGAAACACCCCCCAATTTTATACAAATATTAACACGGCAGTACACAAGGTATATGTACATTCCCACGCACATTACGATAGGACTCCTTTAATCTGTAATAAGGAACCCTATCGCCAGTTTGGGGATTATTTCTGAGTTGTACATTCACGTGCATGGCGTAAGGTTAAGCCTTTTTATATTAACGTTTGTGTCCTACATTTTGCATCGGAGGGCTTGTAAGTGGCTTAAGGCAATATTAAATAGGCCCTTATTGCTTCTTTTGCAATATATAGGGTGACAAATTTGTGCGATAAAAAATTGAAAGTTTTTTAGGGGTGTGAAAGTTGGGCTAAGCGCGAGAACACATACATAACATAGACCCATTTTTTACACCAAAATGAAAAGTCTCTCCCCCTAACCCTCTCCCTGATCGGGGAGAAGGTTAGGGGGAGAGACTTTAGTTTACCTTTAGTTTGCCTTTACCCCTTCAATATTCTTTTAATGTCATTGAGTTTATTAAGCGCCTCGAGGGGAGTGAGGTTGTTGACATCGAGGTGGAGCAGTTCATCGCGTATCTGACTCAATACGGGGTCGTCAAGTTGGAAGAAACTGAGCTGCATGCCCTCTTCGTGCTTCGTGTTGCTCTCAGCGCGTGGCACACTCGTACCCGCTTGAGCACCCGCCTTTTCGAGGTCGGCGAGGATTTGTTCGGCACGATGAACAATCGTCTGAGGCATACCCGCCAAGCGCGCTACATGAATACCAAAGGAGTGTTCCGAACCGCCACGCTGAAGTTTGCGCAAGAATACGACACGGCCGTCCACTTCGCGCACCGATACATTCCAATTCTTAATGCGCGTAAAGAGCTTCTCCATTTCGTTCAGTTCATGATAGTGCGTGGCAAAGAGCGTGCGTGCGTGCGCTTTCGGATTCTCGTGAATGTACTCCACAATGGCCCAAGCGATAGAGATGCCGTCGTAGGTGGACGTGCCGCGTCCCAATTCATCAAAAAGTACCAACGAACGCTCCGTAAGGTTGTTCATAATATTCGCCGCTTCACTCATCTCGACCATAAAGGTACTCTCGCCCACTGAAATGTTGTCACTTGCCCCCACACGTGTAAAGATCTTGTCCACCAGTCCAATATGAGCCGATTCGGCAGGCACGAACGACCCAATCTGTGCCATTAACGTGATGAGTGCCGTCTGACGCAGCAAGGCACTCTTACCCGCCATGTTAGGACCCGTCACGATGATGATCTGTTGTTCCTTCGTGTCCAACTCAACATTGTTTGACACATACTCCTCGCCAGGAGGCATCAACGTCTCGATAACGGGGTGACGGCCTTCGTGAATGTCAAGCACCAAGCCATCGTCTACTACAGGACGCACATAATGATTGGCACGCGCCACGGCAGCAAGGCTTTGTAAGCAGTCAAGGTGACTCAGCGCTACTGCGTCGCGCTGCAAGGGAGTAACGAATGTTGCAACATCGCTCACCAATTCGGCAAAGAGGCGCGCTTCGAGTTCAAGAATGCGGTCCTCCGCGCCCAATATCTTGTCTTCATACTCCTTCAGCTCTTGCGTGATGTAGCGTTCAGCCTGTGCAAGCGTCTGCTTTCTAATCCACGTCTCAGGCACCTTGTCCTTATACGCATTGCGCACCTCGATGTAGTAGCCAAACACGTTGTTAAAGCCAATCTTGAGGCTTGGAATGCCCGTAGCGTCACTCTCGCGCTGCTGTATCTTCATCAGATAATCTTTGCTTGAAGTCGAGATGTGGCGCAGTTCGTCCAATTCTTCGTTCACACCATCGGCTATCACACCGCCCTTATTCACCAATATCGGTGGGTCAGGACAGAGCGTTTGCTTAATGCGGTCGCGCAAGGCCGTAAGCGCATCAAGTTGTTGGCTCACCTGCAAGAGCGCCTCGCAGTCAGCGTGCGCACAGGCATACTTGAGCAGCGCTGTACTCTCAAGCGCTGCACGCAGTTGTTGGAGTTCGCGAGGGTTGACACGCATCACCGCCACGCGGCTCACGATGCGTTCCATATCGCCAATCTTCGGCAACTCCATTTCGCATAGTTCGCGAAAGTCGGGGTGTTTAAAGAAGTGTTCCACCCCGTCTTGTCGTTCCGTAATTTGCTTCACCGAACGCAAGGGGAAGATCACCCAACGGTGCATAGCGCGTGCGCCCATTGGCGTAAGCGTGTGGTCTATCACCTTTAGCAGCGAAGTACCTCCTTCGGCCATAGGCTGCACCAATTCGAGGTTGCGCATCGTAAAGTTGTCAAGGCGCACGTAAGCGTCCTCTTCAATGCGGCGAAGCGAAGTGATGTGGCCTGTCTGTGTGTGTTGCGTCATTTCGAGGTAACACATAATCGCGCCTGCTGCCACAACGCCGTCCTTCAAATGTTCTACGCCAAAGCCCTTGAGATTGCGCACCTGAAAGTGGCGCGTCAGTCTATCCAGTGCCGTCTGAGGCGTAAAGGCCCAGTCATCAAGTTCAAAAATAAAGTTTTTTGAACCATACAAGCCCTCGTAACGCCCTTTCAATCCATGTTGCACCAACACCTCTTTGGGCGCAAAGCCAGCCAAGAGCTTGTCAATGTATTCGGTCGTGCCCTCAGCTACCAAAAATTCGCCTGTAGAGATGTCGAGAAACGAGAGTCCTACAGCCTTTACGCCAAAGTGAATGGCCGCCAAAAAGTTATTTTCGCGTGCGTTGAGCACGTTGTCGGTCATGGCTACGCCTGGCGTTACCAATTCGGTAATGCCGCGCTTAACGAGTTTCTTAGCTAACTTAGGGTCCTCCAATTGGTCGCAAATGGCCACGCGATAGCCTGCCCTGATAAGTCGGGGCAAATAAGTGTCGAGTGCGTGATGAGGGAACCCTGCCATTTCGGTGGCCGGGTTTTGTCCCTTGTTATTACGACGTGTGAGGGTAATGCCCAACACCTGTGAGGCGGTGATGGCATCTTTAGCGTAGGTCTCGTAGAAGTCGCCACAGCGAAACAGCAGTATAGCATCAGGGTTTTTGGCCTTGAGGTCATAGAACTGCTTCATCATGGGCGTAAGGTTATCGGTTGAAGCCATGTAACAAGAAGTATGAACATGAATAAAAACGGTTAACAAAAATCTATAACACAGACTCAATTCTTTTAAACACGAATTATTTTTACAGAGATTTTCATGAAATAATTCTTGGTAATTCATGTTTTAAGAAAAAGTGCATAGATATTAATGAAGAATTAACGACAAATTAATGGTAATTAATGTTCATAAAAAGCACGAAGCACGTAATTGTATCGTTATGCGTTCTTGAACATTAATGTCATTAATTTGTCGTTAATTCTTCATTAATCTTTTCGTTAATCGTTTCGTTAACGTTTATGATTGTACCCCCGCTGAGAATCGAACTCAGATCACTGCTTTAGGAGAGCGGTGTTCTATCCATTGAACTACAAGGGCTCGTTTTGAAAGACAAATATACAAAATTATTGCGAAAATGTACCTTCTATCGTTTCGGAACACTATAAAAGTGCACCATTAATGCATAAAACCTTATAAAGTGTGCAATAATCAAGACACATTTACTAACTTAGCACGCGTTTGAGTAAAATGTGAATAAATCATACAAATATGGAGAAAGCAATAAAGAGTTTTGCTGAGCTAACGGCTCACCTACAACAATTGCCGCAGCGCGTGCGTTTGGCCGTAGTATGCGGTTCGGACGATAGTACACGTGAAGCTGTGACAAAGGCCGTACGACATGGCTTTGCCGAGGCCACCTTTGTAGGACATTGTTCGCAAATTGCTTCCTCCACTAAGTTCGCAATAGAGTCAACAGGTCATGTATGCTTTGTAGAAGCCGCAGACGATACCCAGGCCGCCCAAAAGGCCGTGCAAATGGTACGCGAAGGCGAGGCCGACGTATTGGTAAAAGGACTGTTGCATACTGAAACGCTCTTACACGCCGTCTTGAATAAAGAGTGGGGCTTATTGCCCAACGGCAATGTACTCACTCACATCGCTGTGGCCGAAATGCCTCGTTACGATAAACTCTTCTTCTTCAGCGATGCAGCCGTCATACCTTATCCTACTCACGAGCAACGCCTTAGCCAAGTGGCCTATATGGCGCGCCTACTCCATGCCTTTGGCATAGAAGAGCCACGCATCGCCCTGACTCACTGTGCCGAGACGGTCAATCCTAAGTTTCCGCATACGTTAGGCTATGCTGAGATTTGCCAACGTGCTGCCGAGGGAGAATGGGGCGCGTTGCGCGTTGACGGTCCGCTCGACCTCCGCACTGCTTGCGACCCTGTAGCGCTCCGTGTCAAGGGTATCAACTCTTGCCTTGAAGGGCAAGCCGATGCCGTTATCGTGCCCGACATCGAAGCGGGCAATCTGCTTTACAAAGCCCTCCCCCTATTTGCGCAAGCCAAAGTAGCGGGTTCGTTGCAAGGTACGCTCCGCCCCGTCGTATTGCCCTCACGTGGCGACGATGCCGAAGCTAAATTTAATAGTATAGCGCTTGCAGCGATAAATATTTAGTATCGTTTTGAGTTCTTAGTTTTGAGGTTAAGTAGGTGTTCAAAATTAGTTAGGATTACTTACGTTGTCATACACCTCAAAACTGGAAAAGAAAGAAACAAAAAAAAATGTGCCACCGTATATTAGTAATCAATCCAGGTTCCACCTCTACGAAGGTGGGCGTCTACATAAACGAGCAGCCCCTCTGCGTCAGCACCATTCGCCACACGGTCGAAGAGCTAATGCAGTATGAACAGATAATCGACCAACATGACTTTCGTCAGCAGTTGGTGATAGATTGGCTCAAGGCCAACGACATACCCTTTGAGTTTGATGCTATCATAGGTCGCGGTGGATTGATTAAGCCTATAGCCGGTGGCGTATATCGCGTCAATCGTAAGATGGTGTACGAAACGTATTATGCTCTTCGCAAACACGCTTGCAACCTAGGTTGCATCATTGCCTACGAGCTGGCCAAGCAGCAACAGAATGGTTGTAAAGCCTACATAGCCGACCCCGTGACCGTCGACGAACTCCTGCCCGAAGCCCGTGTGAGCGGTTCGCCCCTCATGCCCCGCTTAGCCATCTGGCATGCCCTCAACCAGCGCGCCATAGCTCGTCGGTATGCGTCAGAGATAGGCAGTCAGTACGAGGACCTCAATCTCATCATCTGCCACCTCGGTGGAGGCATTTCAATCGCAGCCCACCAGAAGGGACGTGCCGTTGATGCAAACAACGCCCTCGATGGCGAAGGTCCTCTCTCGCCTGAACGCGCTGGCACGTTGCCCGCAGCCGACCTCATCCACCTTTGTTACAGTGGTCGCTATACGGAGGACCAATTAAAGAAGCGCGTAGCGGGCCAAGCAGGCCTAATGGCTCATTTAGGCACGACTGACATTCTGCAAATCATGCAACAAGTCGAAGCTGGCGATGCCCACGCCAAATTGTTGATAGATGCCATGATATTCCACACGGCCAAGGCCATCGCAGCCGAGGGTGCCGTATTTAGCGGACAAGTAGATGCCATTCTCATCACGGGCGGCATGGCGCATTCTAAATATATCACGCAAGGCATTGCTTCAAGAGTGAAGTTTATAGCTCCCGTCCACCTCTTCCCAGGGGAGGACGAAATGGAAGCCCTTGCCCTCAACGCCCTCAGCGTATTACGTGGCGAGTGTGTGGCTAAGGAGTATGAGTAAGACGTATAATATTAGAATTATTAATTTGTCTGCCTAATTGGGGGGCGGGTTTGTAACCCGCGGCAGCAGCAGGTTTTGAGCATCTACTTATAGTCGCTTAGCGCGAGAACATACATAACATACAATTTTACATACTTATTTACATACTATACTCAATTTGTGCCAAGGC
>ONZU01000555.1_pt1 | contig 33731 bp, 30 predicted proteins | sample 1671161 | NCBI WGS metagenome assembly ONZU01 (sample SAMN06348128, study PRJEB24527) | human gut metagenome | biome: human gut; feature: ankylosing spondylitis patient; material: feces | host: Homo sapiens | place: China | collected 2015-10
GTCCTGCATACGGACTCAGTTGTATTTCTAGTTGCTGCTGTATCATAGAGTGTTGCTATTTGACGTAAAGTTACTAATTTTCAATGAGATACGCAAATATTTACATCTATATCTTCGTCCTACATCGGGGCTTTTTTCAGCAGCCTCGGGGACGCGTCGCCCCCCCTGGTTAGCTTGCGTTCGAGACATTAGGCCGCGCGTGTTAGAATTATCGTGCAAGACGAATATATTTCGCCATACCCCCTTGCGTGTAAGTTGGTTCCATACAGCCAATATAAGGTACTTTACTTTTGCTTTTGCAAACCGTTTACTACCCCTTCTTCGTACTAAATCGATAAATTACGTGTAGCATGAAGTAGCGATGAACGCACTTACTCCAACCTGAATAGCGAGAGTTGACGTCAACTGACGTCCACGTTTGGTCACGCTGGTTGAGCAAGTCGGAAGCTTCGAACATGACGGCCAACGACTTATCGCGTAAGAAGGACTGCTCAATAGAAGCATTCCATATCGTGCGCCAAGGGTGAATGACATAGCCTCCACTGTTGTGGAAGCGATTGCTCTGAAGGTTCGACTTGACGACCATGTTCCATGGCAAGGTGTACTGTACGTTAAAGTCAAGCACATTCATGAAACTGCTCACATTGTCATATACCTCGGTGCTGCGCGCTATGGTGCGATACATACACATATTATCTAAGCCTAACACCCACTTTCCCAGACGGGCATTGATGCCTCCCATCACGTAAAGTTGATGGTTCGTCTTGTCGTAGAGTTCAGCCTCAGCTGTCGTACCGATGGTGTAGGCACGTCCTTTGGTGAGCGAGTAATAAACGGAGCTGGAGAAGTTGACTAACTGCTTCTTATCCAACGGAGTTGAGAAGTTCAAATTGGGCGAGTAGTTCCACGACCCCTTGGGGAGGTTGACACGTTCGGTGGTCGTTACACCCGTCTGTTTATCGAAGCGCGAGCGGGTGGTCACTTCGTTGTCCTGAAACGTAAAGGTGTGGCCCATTGAAAACATGCGACCGTGCTTCATATTCACTTGATAGCCCATTGATGCAACATGTACGTGACGCTTCTTGAGGTCGGGATTACCCAACGAGAGGTAGAGCGGATTGCTCATGTCGGGCAACGTGATGGTTTGCAACAACGAAGGATTGCTGGTGTAATAACTATAGGAGAACGTGAAAGTGCCGATAGAGTCCGTCTCGTAACGTGTGTTTAGTCCTAAGCGATAAAGGCCACTGTGGCGCGATGGGTAGAGTGGGTCGTAGTCACCCTTGACGTATTCAAGGCGGTCGTACACCAAGGTATAGGTATTGCTCAAGTCGAGCGTGAGGCCTTTCTTCTTAAATATCAAGTTGTTCTGAAACGAATGTTGGCGCGAGAGCGTCAGTTGGTCGAGCGTCAGCTCAGGGTCACGCGCTGTGGCTTGCCAACCTGCTTCAGTGGGAAGTGTGCCTATCAGAGGCAAGTAGTCGTTGAAATTGGCAAAACTGCCGCCCAAGCGTTCTAAACGATAAGCATCGGCTATGCTGTGCGAACGGTTGATTTGTGTGCCATACGTAAAGCGGAAGGACTGCAGACCAGGTATGGGAGCGTCTAAGAATACGTAGTTTGAAAAGTCAAAGTCGTGAGAGGCCGTGCGTGAATAGCGATTGTAAAGCGGATCGACCTGTGAGGCCTGCGACGTTTGATACTGCGTGTACTGCTTTAGGTCGTTCGTCTTTTCATCGCCATAACGATAACCGATGTTGCTCATCAAGCTCAAGCGCCAATTGTTTTCGCTCAAGCGTTGTGTAAAGTAGAGGTAGTGCTGCGTGTAGTGCGTACCTTTATCAGATAGGCTCTCGTCGAGCATCAAGGTGTTGGCCTGCGCTTGTGCGCTGTTAAGGGGCCAACCCGTTGTGGGGTGATGAAGCAGTGAATCGAGGGGCGAAAGGGAATTGTCGGCAAATCCTCCGTTCCATTGCGCTTCTTGTTCGTGCGAACGGTATTTGTAGGAGTTGTAGGAATAATGAGGGCGATACTCTAAGTAGGTCCACTTCGTAGCTTGCCACGTGAGCGAGAGATTAATGCGCCAGATGCGCTCATCGTTTTTGGTCGTCATGTATTCCATACGAGTCGTTCTCGTACCGTCGTCGAGGAAGTTTTCGGTCAACTGACGGTTCTCATCGTGGTGGCCACGATAGTCCCAACCGCCACTGCCGTCTACCATGAGGTAGCCCTTGTCGCCTCGCTGCTTACCATTGTTCCACATAAACGAAAGGCCGGGCTGCATATAACGCGTGTCACCCGAACTACTTCCGGCGCCGCCATTTTCGTTCCACATACCCTCATCGGTGGCACTTTGGTACTGTCCCGTATTGGTAAAACCTCCGTATGCACTCACGCGAGAGTGTTCGGTAAAGGTGTTGGCAAAGCCACGATAGCGCCAACGGTGGTCGGTGCCATAGCCGAGGTCGACATTGCCAGTCCACGCGCCCAAGTACTTCTTCTTTAAAATAACGTTCACCACCTGTTCACGATCGCCATTATCGATGCCCGTCACCTTGGCTTGGTCGGTGAGGTCCTCGTAAGCTTTTACGTTTTTAATGATGTAAGCTGGAAGGTTTTGCAATGCCTTCTTTGTATCACCGCGCTCAAAGTCGGTACCGTTCACTTGCACACGGGTTACTGCCTTACCGCGATAGTAGAGGGCACCATTCTTTATCTCAAGTCCAGGCATACGGCTTATCATGTCTTGCAACATGTCGCCTTTCGTTGCTCCCAGCGCGTCCATATCGTAGATGACGGTATCCTTCTTGGTTACAAACACCAAGCGCGTAGCCGTAACCGTGGCTTCGCCCAAGTCGCGCTGGCGCTCTTTGGTCGGCTTCGTCTTTAGGCTATCCGTCTTCACCGTGTCAGTAGGGAGTATAAAAGTACGCGCTTTTGCCCCTAAGGTAAAACAAAAGAGAAGGAGCAAAAGCGTGAATAATCTGTGGGGGAACGTGTTCATCGGTAGTTTAGTTGTGTCTTATAAGTAGGGGCAGACCTATTGAAGTTCTGCCCCAAAAGAGGATTGCTACTAAAACTCGTCAGCAGCGTAGAGATAAGGGAACGTGGCCTGTTTCCACTCAATTATCTCGTCATCGCGGAAGAAACGCTTCAGTTCTACTTCAGCCGCCTCCTTAGAGTCGGAAGCATGTACAATATTCTCTTGAAAACTCATACAGTACGTGCCGCGTATCGTGCCAGGCGCTGCATTGCGTCCGTTCGTAGGCCCTGCCAGCGCGCGCACTGCTGCTACTGCATCTACGCCTTTGAGGCAAAGGGCCACCACGGGGGCTACCATCATGGAGTCCTTAATCTGTTGGAAGAAGGGTTTTCCGCTCAAGTGGGCATAATGTTCTGTCAGCATCTCGTCAGTGAGTTGCATCAGTTTCATACCGCATATCTGTAGTCCTTTCTTTTCGAAAATGCTAATAATTTCGCCTGCCAAGCCGCGCTGCATCGTGCAGGGCTTGAGCAACACAAGTGTCTTTTCTAATGCCATAGATAGTATGCTTATTAATATATTAATGGTGTGTAAAGGTAATGAAAGGAGAGGGAAGGACAAAACGAAAGACGGATAAACTGCAATTTGTCTGCCTAACAAGAATGAACATTAACGAATAATTAACGAAAAAATTAATGAAATAATTAATGTTCAATTAATGATAATTAATGTTCAAAACAACGCGCGAAGCGCGCCTAAACTTAAACGTTAACTATTTATGTTATGCGCTTCGCGCTTTGTTTTGAACATTAATTATCATTAATTGAACATTAATTATTCCATTAATTTTTTCGTTAATGTTCATTCTCGTTAGGCCGATAAATTGCTGTTTATAGAGCGATTTTGCGCTCCCTCAGTGTTTTTATTTTTTTCCCATTGTGTTTTTAAATCGCTCCCACAGTGTTTTGAAATCGCTCCCACAGTGTTTTTTTTACCAAAAAAAGGCGAACCGAAAGCAAGAGTAGCTTTCGGTTCGCCATTTACGTTTTATAAAGTGTGAGAGATCAACGTATTAGAGGCCCAACTTCTTAGCAATAGCTGCGGGGATAGCCTTCTTGTTGATCAAGATGTTCATCGTCTTGTAAGCTACATAAGCCTTAGAAGCGTAGAACATACCGTGGTACTTGCCGTAGTCACCCCAAGAGTTCTTTACCATGAAGTATTCGCGGCCGTGGTTGTCCTTGGCAAGACCGTAGATGACCATACCATGGTCGTCAGTAGTCTCCCAGTTGTCGTAACCCTGCTGACGAAGCTCCTGTGTGATAGTAAGTTCGTCGTTAGAGGGCACTTGAGCACCAGTGTTGATCGTACCGCCCCAACGAGCTGCGTCAGAACCAGTGAGGTCACGCACCTTGAGATTTTTAGGTACATAAGCATAGTCCTTACCATTGCGACGACCGAAGTACTCTTCCGTTACGTCAGCACCCCAAGCGAAGCTGTAACCATTCTTAACGGCATTGTCCATTACCTCCATAAATTCGTCAAGAGGCAAGTTGTAGCTCTCTGCCCAACGCCAGTTGTCTTGGATCTCGAGAATAAACTTAGAGTAGAAGGGGTGGTGCGTATAAGAGGTGAGTGATACGTAATCGTCCATGTTGAGGCCGAGGTAGTCAGTCACGTATGTCTTCGGCGTGTAAGTCTTGCCATCGGCAGCCTTTACCTCAGTCGGGAGTTTACCGAAGTAGTTGTCGTAGATGTTAGCGAGGTCCTTCTTCCAAGTGAGCGAGATTTTGCTTTGCTTACCCTTAGCGATAGCACCTACGTAAGCAGAGGTTACAGCGTCGAGTTGGTTGAAGTTGAAGAGGCTGTCACCATAGAGTGTGCCTGGAGCGGGCATGGCGTCTTGGGGTACCATACCGTAGTTTTTCATGCAGTAAACGGCATCGTAGAATGAGCCACCTTGTGAGAAGCTAACGTCGCCATGAGTACGAACGGCCTTGTCGGCACGATCCATGTAAGTGTTGTAAACGAGGAAAGACTCGCAGAGGTCGTGTGTGCCCTTGCCCATGCGAAGGAGTTCGGCCTCAAAGTAACCGAGTGAAGAGTAAGCCCAGCACGTACCGCTTTGGTTTTGGTCCTTGATAGAAGTGATGGGGTTAGCCTTGATAGTAGTGAAGGCAATAGTGTCTTTTTTAGCCGCATGCGCTTTCTTGCTGCGCGCTGCAAGGCTTCCTGGCAGCATGAACAATGCAGCTGCTGCGATGAGGAGGATTTTATTCATATATAAAAGTTATAAAATATTTTTTTTGACAGAGGTTGACGAGTAAGTTTGTCTGTTTCTTTTGTTGACAAGTTAACGAGTTAACAGAAGTTGACGGGTAAGTTTGTCTGTTTCTTTTGTTGACAAGTTAACGAGTTAACAGAAGTTGACGGGTAAGTTTGTTTTATATACAAGGTAACTTACCCGTTAACTCGTCTACTCGTTGATAAATCGTTCAACGTCTTCCGTGCGATACGGAATGCGGTCTTTGCCTAAGAAGCGGCAACCGTCGGGGGTGATGAGTACATCGTCTTCGATGCGAATGCCCCCAAAGTCGCGGTATTCGTTGATGCGGTCGAAGTTGAGGAACTCAGCATTCGTACCCTTTGATTGCCAGTCGTCGATGAGGTCGGGAATGAAGTAGATGCCCGGTTCGTCAGTTACGACATGCCCTGCTTCAAGGCGGCGGCCAAAGCGCAAGGCATTGGTACCAAACTGAGTAGAGGGACGCGTCTCTTCGTCGAAGCCCACGTAAGTCTGTCCAAGGCCCTCCATATCGTGAACGTCCATACCCATCATGTGGCCCAAGCCGTGAGGCAAGAAGAGAGCGTGTGCGCCAGCGCGAACGGCCTCTTCGGTGTCGCCCTTCATCAAACCGAGGTCTTTCAAGCGATCGGTCATGAGCGCACAAACGGCCATGTGAACGTCCCACCAACGCACACCAGGGCGCGCATGAGTTAGGGCGAGGTCATGACAATCGGCTACGATGTCGTATATCTCCTTCTGCTTCGTTGTGAAGTGGCCGTTGATAGGCGTTGTGCGCGTGTTGTCCGAACAATAGTTTTCGTTCGTTTCGGCACCAGCGTCCACCAAGAGTAATCTGCCTGCCTCTAAGGCACGAGGTGAAGGATAGCCGTGGAGGATTTCGCCATGCATCGTCACAATACTTGGGAATGACACCTGTGCGCCATAGCTTGCAGCTATGCCGTCGAGCACACCGCCAATGTATTGTTCCGTTACGCCGGGCTTTGCTAAACGCATGGCCGTCGTGTGCATCTTGTAACCTATTACGGCGGCACGTTCGAGTTCGGCAATCTCTTCCTCCGACTTGATAGAGCGCAACTTAATCACGGCCTTAATCAGACTGAGCGAAGCCGCTTCGCGCTGCTTAGAGGGGTGAATGCCTAAGAGGTCCATGATCTGAATCATGGTGTCGTGGCGGTAGGGCGGTAAGAAGTGTACCTTGCGTTCGGCCGCAGTGGCATGCTTCACAATCTGTTCCAACTCCGCCATGGGGGCAGAGGCCTCTACCCCACACTCTTCAGCCATTTGGGCTACTGAGGTGACAGAGCCGTACCATACGATGTCGTCGATGTCGATGTCGTTGCCTATCAATATTTCGTTGCCCGAATCAGCATCTATCACGCCAACGAGGCCGTCGCGATGCTGACCGAAGAAATAAAGGAAGGAACTATCTTGACGAAACTTATATACGTTTGAGGGATAGTTGTTAGGACTATCGTTGTTGCCAAAAAGCACTATCAAACCGCTGCCCACTAACTCGCGTAGCTTACGGCGGCGCTCCATGTACGTTTCTTTTGAAAATAACATAGCGAAAGTTTTTTTGTTTTTTTAGTTGACAAGTTAACGGATAAGTATGTTTTTTTGAAAAGTAACTTACTCATCAACTTGTTAGCTCGTTAACTAATAACTTTTTTACTCCGTAATTATATTAGGCAAAAGTACAGAATTTTATTCAATTTGGTGTAACTTTGTCGTTGATAAAACCAAAAAGAGTCACAATATGCCATATACATTACCACAAAATACGGGTTTGGTGCTTGAAGGCGGAGGAATGCGCGGTGTGTTTACGAGTGGCGTACTCGACTATCTTCTTGACAGCGGCATCACCTTTCCTTATTGCGTAAGCGTGTCGGCAGGTGCTTGTAATGGCCTATCGTATATGAGTCGTCAGCGCGGTAGAGCCAAGAAGTCGAACATCGACCTGCTGAGTCAACATCGTTACATCGGCATGAAGTATCTATGGACGCAGCACAGCATACTCGACCGCGACTTTCTTTACGACCGCATGCCCCACGAAGTGTTGCCCTTCGACTACGATACGTGCTTTGCCAACCCCATGACGTTTGAAATGGTCACTACCAACTGCCTTACGGGCAAGGCTTGTTACTTAACGGAGCGCAAATCCCCCGACCGTTTGATCGCCTTGGCAAAGGCTTCCTCTTCGCTGCCCTATGTATGTCCAATCGTATGGATAGACCGCCAGCCGATGCTCGACGGTGGCATCGTCGACTCTATACCCATAGAGCGTGCTATCGCTACGGGACATCCGTTTAACGTCGTCGTACTGACGCGCAACCGAGGCTATCGCGAGACGTCGCGCGACATCAAGATTCCGAAGTACATCTATCGACGCTTCCCGCGTCTGCGTCTGCTCTTGAGCAAGCGTCATGCAATCTATAATGCGCAGCTCGAACTCATCGAGCGCCTTGAAGATGAAGGTCGCGTAATGGTCATTCGTCCGCAGCGCCCACTTGAGGTGACGCGCCTCTGTAGCGATGTAAACAAACTGACCGCCCTCTACGAAGAAGGCTACGACTGCGCCAAACGTGCGTTCGAAAGCCTCAAATAGCCGTTCACTTTCGTGCACCTTTTCTCGCCATGGCAAAATGAAAGCAAGCTTTCTTTTGCTCATCTGGCTTAACGAAAAGGTTCGCCTTTTTATAGAAAACGCAAAAAACGAGTAAAAGCTACAGAATTTGAGAAAAAAATTTGGTAAAGCCAATAAAACGCTTTATCTTTGCACTCGCAAATAAGACATAGACAAATTTTACCATTTGCACAAGGAGAGATGGTAGAGTGGTCGATTACAGCGGTCTTGAAAACCGCCGTGCTGAGAGGCACCGGGGGTTCGAATCCCTCTCTCTCCGCAAAGTCCTGTAAGTCGAAAGATTTACAGGACTTTTGCTTTTTAGTAACGATTAAAAAATAACTTGGTACATTTTTATGTCTCTTTTATAAAGCAACACATGGCTAAAGGATATAGAAGTCGTCTAAACTTTTCTGAAGTTCAAGATTTGCCTTTATTTTGGGTCAGCGGATTTTCCGGGTCTGAGCAAATTGCCAACTTATTCCGTGAGGCAATCCATGAAAGAAATACCAGCCCGACAGCCATTATCAACAAAACCTCATGATTGGACAAATTAGATAGTTTACTCAAACTAAATGTCAGTAATCTTGGTAAGAAATTCAATACCTTAAAAAATGGATTAATAAAATGTCGTGACTACATTTTCAATTTCCTAGAAGACCCAATGATTCCATCAGACAACAACGCAAGCGAACAAGGTATACGTAAGTTGAAAATCAAGTTGAAAAACTCATGTACATTCCGTTCTGATTTTGGAGCGGATGCATTTCTTGAACTACATTCAGTAATTGAGACTGCCAAGAAACACAACCAAACACCTTTAAATGCAATTCAAGCCTTGTTTGAGGTTTGACGATTCGTCATGCACCTACCGCTGAATAGTTACTTTACTCCGCCTCTTTCGTAAAAAAAAACTAATTGAAGCGTCCGTGAGACCTCCTCGGATAAGGGTATTATCTTTTCATCTTATACCTACTTCATTTGTTTCGCAAGCTCAAGGAAACTCCACCAACCATTCCGAATAGCTATGGGACTTTGATTTGTTTCGCAATCTTATCCATGGTCAAATGCCTTATATGAAGTTTCTGTTCGTTAGGTCAGATGTTTGCCGCCAGCTTCCTTCAGATTTCACCTTACGATGAACACCCTTGCTCTTGGCTATGTAATTCCCGCTATTAGGGTTTACTCGGGACTTCAACCCGTTAGACAATGCTCATGCCGAGCGTACAACAAAAAACGGTCAGGCAAAAAGTAACATAACCTTTGCCTGACCTTTTTCCATATTACTCCTTATTTATAATCCTATCGGCACTACAACCTTGAATGTAAAGTTGCGCCCCATATTAAACACTCCCATTCTGCCCGTAGCCTTATTCACGTCAAGATATTTCAGTCGGCTTAGATGACTCTGATAAGCACGGTCGGTGATGTTCTCACACGAAACATACAGCGAAGCAATGCGCTTGCCGTGGCTTTTTATGTCGGTTCCTGCATACATATTTAATAATGTATATGATGGTGTGGCTGTCTCCGTACCGCCGGCTGCATAATAATGGTTCTGACGAAGATTGCAGTCAACGGCAAACTTCACGTACATATTGTCGAACGTGCGTCCGTCGCAAACAATCTCGTAACGCACATCCCCTTGCCAACGAGGAGCAGGAGTGAACGGCAGATACTTTGCTTCGTGTGGCTGACCGAGTTGCACGGCATCCACATAAGCGAAACTATTGCCTATGTGCAAGCGCTCAAACGGATGGACATCCACATGCACTTCACCACCCATCAGACGGGCATCTCCCGAGGTGAACCGGTAGGTGTCGGAGCCGTCTGTAACGACCGGCGTGCCATCGGCATCGGTGAGACGCGTGCTGAAGATATAGTTGCTGATGCGGTTGGCGAAGAGCGAGAGCTCGGCAGACACAATCTCCGAAGAATAGCCGAGTCCGAGATCGAGCTGCCAACTCTGTTCCGGCTTCAAAGCCGTATTGCCAATCTCATAACGCTGTGTTCCCTCATGCTCGCCGTTAGAAGCAAGTTCACTGATGTTTGGCGCACGGAATCCGCACAACGCATTCAGCTTGATATTAAAGTTCGGCAGCAGTTCGTAAGCCATTCCTAAGCTGCCCGAGAACCCGTCGAACCCACGGCTGAAAGCCTTGAAGCGCTCCACGACGCCGCCATCCTCTTCATCTTCCATGAGATTATCGCTATGCAGATGACGATGGTCATAACGCACACCACCACTAAGATTCAGCTTATCGACATTGCACGTGGCTGTGGCAAACAAGCCATAGTCGAAGAGGCTATAATCGGGGATGAGAAACTCTGTGCCCTTATTGACAGACTGTTGCCACATGCCGTTCAGTCCAGCGGCAATTTTCCACGAACCCAACAATGGCGATGTGTAGTGCAAATCATAGTTGACAGTATGGAGCATGAGGTCGAGCCCGCATTCATCGCGCTTCTCCTCATATTCCTGTCTGCGGTTCTGCTGGTAAGCAGCAAGCAACTTTATGTAGCCTTCACCCACATACCACATATTGTCAAGGACAGCCTTATAGTGATGGATCTGCTGGAACGGCAGAGAACGACCATAACTCTTAAGATTGAAGCCGTCAGGAATCTCAAGTCTGCCCGTCTCTTCATCACGTTCTCCCTCAACTATTCCTGGTGTAAGATGATAATAGTCGAGCGTAAGATGAGTGTGTCCGACACGATGATTCCAGCCAAGCATCTGCACGAACGACTGCTCACGGAAAGCAGAGCCATACACATAACCATCGTAACGGTTCTTATATGAATGCGCCATCTTGCCACTGTAGCGAGTATTCCACACAAAGCCACGCTTATTGCCGGCGAAATTAAGTGAATAGTCGAAGAGTCCGTTGTTGGTCTGATAACCGCTCATTATGTTGCCGCTCATATCTCCCATTGGAAGTACCGGTGCGCTATTGAAAACTATCACACCTGCCAAAGCGTCCGAACCATACATCAGACTGGCAGGACCTTTAAGTATTTCGACAGAGTGAACCGACGCTGCGTCTATCTCAACTCCGTGCTCATCGCCCCACTGCTGACCTTCCTGACGCACACCGTCGTTTACCACCACTACACGATTATATCCCATTCCACGTATAACGGGCTTTGAGATGCCGCTGCCTGTGGTTATCTGTGACACGCCCGGCTGATGACTGATGGCGTCTATGATATTTGTGGAAGGCTGTGCTTCAAGTTGACGAGACGATACAACACTTATAGGAGCTGCCGACGTTCCGAGTTCCTGATGTCCTGTAAGTCCTGTGACCACAACTTCGTTTAGCTTCACATTGGTTTCGGTCATTGGCTGATGGCGAGTAGTGTCTGCTTCTTCGGTTATAGCCATAACGGGGGCTGTTGCCAACGAGCATACGCCCATCAGCAATAATGATTTATATATATTGTTCATTTATTTACTTATTGTTGTTTGTTTGTTTCAAAAAAACACATGGGGTGACCATCAACAATAAGGCGGAGCTCTTGTGCTCCTTACGCCCACAATCAGCAGACATGGCTTTGGACATGACCGCTGCATGGTGAGCCTCCTCATCACAGCAAAGACTGTCAGCACAATCAAAGTAGGCACAATATAAGACGTGCTATGAAGCTGACATAGCAGACATTCGTGCGTAAATGAATGTGTGGAGGCAATGTGTCCACTATGATGAACATGATGAAGACAGTCCTGACAATATGACGCAACGACATCGTCTTCCACCTTCTCATGATGGTGGAAGCTTATCGCCACCAACATTGGCAAATACACCAATATCAGCAGCCATGCCAAACGCCTATGCTTTCTGTTAACTGTACGCATCCTGAAATCAATCTTGTCATCAGACTGCTAAACATAGCAGCCGATGATACAAATTATCAGTACAAAGGTCTATTATTTACACTAAATATCAGATATCATTACTGTTAAATTACCAATAAAACTTAGATTAACTGGCATTTTAACACAACGACATGATAAATTTGATTAAGATATCAGTTTTGACAATTTTTCTAACTCATTTCTTGTAGAGAAGAGTAAAAACATCTATCTTTATAGTTATATATTTAGCTTTGCAATAAACTATGAGTATATTATACAGAATAAAAATAAACTAACTGCTTGCCAATACCGCACCGACAGGACTATTGTTTGCTGACTGGCTAAAGAAGAAAGGCTATTCAGTCCAACTGCAAAAGAAATACAGAGACTCTGGATTACTGACCGCGATATGCAAAGGTGTGATGTGTCGTATAGTGGGCGTTTGAATGCTTATGATGCCATAGCGTCATATAACAAACAGATGGGTGGTACGATGCTGTAAGAATTACTGCAAAAATAGTCGCACCATATGACTATTTTTGCAGTGATTTCATTCTGTTCTTTTATTTCTAACCAAGAACTCTACGGATTACCATATATCCTTATTAGTCTATTTTGTGTAAATACACATTATTAACGACTACAAAGTTGTTCTTATTCCGAGTGCAAAGTTACGATGACTATTTCAAACCATTATTAAACGATTTACTTTATGACTCATTCCGCCAACGGATATTCTCTCTAAAAATACGTCTTCACAGCAAACAAGAACTGCTCGATAAAGATTTTCTTGAAAGCAGCGATGTTATTCTGTTCATAAAACATGAGCATAGCCTTCTTATAGTCGATGGAGTCAACGGTTCGGAAAGAAATCGGGCAATAGCCATTTGCTATTAAGACAGCATTGCTTGTGATTCTTGCAGTCCGCTTGTTCCCATCCACAAAGGCTTGAATATACGATAATAGCACTAATGTCAAGAGTGCTTTCTCAAAAACATTATCTTTTCCATTCACCAATGTACAAGTATCTTCCAAAGCCTCACGAATCTGGAATTCATTATCAAGAGGGCGATAATTGGTTCCCGTGATACCAACACGACGATGACGAATATTGCTATCAACTTCCAACTCCTTTGTCAGGATAGAATGAAGATTCTCTATTCGGTGCACAGACAAATCTTTCAAATAATCTGGTACGTCAAGCACGAAATCAAGTGCATCCTTATGGTTAAGCAACATGATAGCTTCTTCTTTTGTCTTCCCGGAAGCCGTCTGCTTATCTTTTAGCAATCGCTCAGTTTCTAAAAGAGAATAGGTATTGCCTTCTATCTGTGAGGATTTCCAGGACAAATCAACTCCAAGACGTTCCATTTCCTTACGATATTCCAATTCTGTCATACCTTCAGTATTCTTTTTAAACTCCATTTGTGCTGCATTCAACACTTCAAGTTCTTCTTTTGTGAAAATCTCCACCTTAGGCAGAACATCACGAATCAAATCAAAGTTGAAAGATTCTTGTACTTCGCGCTCATCAATATCTTTATCAAAATAAGTTGCTAAATCCAAAGGCATTGTTACGTGAGCCTGTGGAGTAAGTTTGTACTTCGTAGCAGGACCACGTCCAGCCTTCTCAATATTTCCCTCCTTAACAGCGGCAGAAAGTAACCTTTTCATTGTACTATCACTGGGAGCTTTCGTAAGCCCCGCCATAATCTCTGCCCTATTTGCCAAGGAATGATAATGTAAAAACTGTAATATTTCTATATCTATTGTCATATTCTTTATTTATTAATCGGCTCAAATCTACTCATTTTTTGCCAATAATCGGGTTTATTTGAGCCGATTTGGTGTATATTTAACGGGATTTTGGTCCGATTCGATAAAAACATCTTGGAAAATAGACAACGCTACATCGTGCTACAAGACGCTACAAGTAGGATACATCTTTCAATGCCTATAAAAGTTATGTAACATCTTGAAAATCAATATTGCTACATGAAGATATAACTTTCAGAGTCATATTTGACTTATAGGCATTTGAATAATAATGGTAAGATAGTGGTCATGATATTGTATTATCCCCCTTTCATAAGGGCAATTCATAAACATAATACAAAGGCAATGAGATGATAAACAGAAGACCAAGAAAAAAACTCGGTTTTGAAACACCTATTGAGCGATTTTCTAAAATCTTTCTATAAATTTGCACTTGCCAGTTGAATTCGCGATTCAATGCTGCTCCTAAAGGTGCATTGGGTGGAGTTGTTTTAAGTGTTTCTCAGAGTTCCCTCCAATATTGGGACTCAACAAATAAGCAGACTAGAGCAGTTCCTGCTTTTGTAGGTGCTGACATTGCAGGAGCCGTTTGGGGTGTCTGTTTAGGATGTGCAGGTGCAAAAGTTACTGGAGGAAATATAACATGGAAAAGCGTTGCATGGTCAGCTGCTTCTGGTGCTGTTACAGGTTCCACTGGTATTGTTGGAAAAGTTGGAAAATGGTTAACTAAATATATTAGAAACTAACACCAAAGTGCTTCTATGAAAGTATTAGCGTTTATAATTACTTATATATTACCTCCGATATTGGCTGGCATTCTTGCGCAGAAATTCGGAAAACCAATTCAAAAATTTTTGGAGAGATTATTTAATAATAAGCATGATGCTTAAAAAGCAAGAAGGCTCACATATTCTTACAAGGATTGTGAGCCTTCTTGATTTTATCTCACTCCACCAACTCCAACTCCATAAAAATCATGCTGCGGGAACTTTTCACACCCAATATACAGCGTATCAAAAGCATCAGTGCCATCGGTGCGATGCTCCAACAAGTCCTCCTCTGATTCGGGATTTTTCTCTGTGGACTTGTTTTTGCGAAAGCCATTGCGACCGCGTTCCACACCTGCCGATTGAATGGCAAGAATAAGATCGTCATTGTTTTGTTTTACGAATGTTGGCTGCACTCGACAAAGCTCAAACAAGTTTGACTTTGTTCTCATTTGCACAACATTTGGCGGTTGAAATAAGGTATCAAGCGTTGCTTGCCTGAAAAAACCTTGGTTGATGAGCAAGTACTTTTCATCATGGCGCATGGGGTTGCCAAGATATACATCTTGCACACTCCAGCCATGCCGTTCAAACTCATGCACAACTACCCAGTGAAAGTCTTGATCGTTCACGACATAGTTTGAGCCAAGAGCTGTGACATCATAGTAATAGATGACACTGTGGTTGGCATGAGGCGCATAGTACGTGCAGAAGTCTGCAATGAGCGCAGGGATTTTACGTTCAAATTTTGGATCAGCCGTCGTAAGCAGTGGACCTCGTCACATAATGACGAAATATTGCATCGGAACTTCCTCGTTTGTCTAATGCTCTCATCCCATTAAGGGATTACGTATGCGAGTGTGCAGCTGCAATAAGGTTACACACTCGTCTTCATAAAACGTTTTCGTAACTATTCAGCGGTAGCAAATTTCCATAGTCGTTGAATATGATATTTTGCAAAATATCAATACAAGACCAAGAGAAAAACTCAATTTCTCAACACCTAAAGAGGAGTTTTCAAATTTTGTGTGTAATATTGCACTTACTAGTTGACTCTTTAGCCACAGAATCTGATTTCAATTATTATATCGACCATCTCCAACAGCCAAGTTACAATGCCTATGACCTTATCTATTTGTGCTTTCATGGACAGAAGAAGTGCATTTGTTTTGCAGACAAGACAGATTTGGATTTGATGGCTTTCGCAAAGAAAGAGGAGAACTTGGGGATATTTGAAGGTAGAAACGTACATTTTGGAAGTTGCAGTACTTTAAAAATGCGTGAAGAAGATATCAAGATATTCAAGCAGTTGACAAAAGCAAGAATGATAACGGGATATACCAAAGATGTCGATTTAACATCAAGTTCCATTTTTGAGACTTGGCTGATGGATGCAATCAATAGAAACGAAGGATATGCTGCAAAACGCATGAAAAATCTTGCAGAGAAAGAAATGCCATACTTTACAAAGTTATTTGGATTCAAGGCATTTTAGATTCAAGAACAAACATATTAAATCAAGTATTTATGAAACATTTTCTATTAACTTTATTACTGACATTTATTGTCGGTGTTTGCTCTGCACAAACAGAGCACATGAAATTTAAGGGTGTTCCTATGGAGGGTACCCTTCAGACATTCACAAGCAAGTTGAAGGCCAAAGGATTTATGCCTATTGGCGTTCAGGATGGTGTATCTTTATTAAAAGGTGAATTTGCCGGTTATAAAGACTGCACCATTGGTGCAGTGGCTGACAAAAGCGGAATGATCTGTAAAGTGTCCGTTATATTCTCTGCTATGGATAAGTGGGGAGATTTGGAACGCTGTTATTCCAACTACAAATCCATGCTCTCGGAAAAATATGGTGAGCCAAAAGATTGTGTGGAAAAGTTCCAACACGATTATGTCAATGATGACAACTCGAAAAAGTATGAATTGGAAATGGACAGATGCAAATACTATTGCATCTTCGATGGGGATAATGGCGAAATTCAATTAGAGATTACCCATCAGAGCCTTACATGCTATGTAATGCTCAGTTACTTCGATAACGCCAACCAAGAAAAGTTGAGAAAACAGATTATGGATGATCTTTAATCCTTTATATCTTCCTCCGTTCTAAAAAGCACGCATATAATAGAAGTAAAGACTACTATCGCATGCGTGCTTATTTTTTTGCGTAATATTTACGCAATTATTTGGAAGTTCAAGTTATTATTCCTACTTTTGCGTAAAAATAACGCATAAAATGAAGGATCTAAAGTATTATAAACAAATTTTCTGTTCTTCTGATCTTGAACTCTATTTTATGGAGGAAAATGGAAGTTGCAGTTTTGTAAAAAGAAAATACGATTACATTTATCGAGACGAAGAGGCTATCGTTGCGACAGATGCTCTAATGCCTTTGGTAGACTATCCCTCGTCAGATGATAGCTTAACAATTGTAGACAGAGTGGCATTTCTTTTCGGAATAAGTAATGGATATTACCGTTTCACAAAAATGTGCGAAACCAACAAAATAGATATTAAGGAAATCGAATGGTAAAAATGAATGAAGAAAAGCAGTATTGCTATAAATATCCGCATCCGTCAATAACGACAGACTGTGTTATCTTCGGATATGATGTAAAAGAAGGACTATCGCTTTTATTGATTGAGCGAAAAGCAGAACCTTTCAAGGGTAGGTGGGCGTTCCCTGGAGGCTTTATGCATATTGATGAAGATACAGAAAGTTGTGCTCGAAGAGAGTTGCAAGAAGAAACTGCACTTACAGCAGCTGTACTGGAACAGTTGGGCTGCTATAGTGATGTCAATCGCGACCCTCGTGAGCGTGTAGTAACAATAGCTTACTATGGTATCATAAAAAAATCAAACGTCGTTGGCGGTGATGATGCAAAAGATGCAAGATGGTTTGCACTTAATGAAATACCAACATTAGCTTTTGATCATGACCGAATTTTGAGGGATGCCGTCCATAAACTAAAAGAAAAAATTCACTTTGAACCTATTGGGTTTGAATTACTACCCGATGTATTCACAATGCCTCAGTTGCAAGAACTATACGAAAGTATTCTTAACGTGAAATTTGACAGGAGAAACTTTGCCAATAAAATCCTTAAGTTAGGATTACTCGAAGAATATGGTGAACGCCCCAAGAACAAAGGTTCACGTATTCCAATAAACTATACTTTTAACAAAGAGAACTATGCCAAACTTAAAAGTTCTGGGTTTAGACTTGAATTTTAAAACTATCATAAAATGGAAAAAGCAAAAGAATATACAAGCGAGGAACAGCAATGGCTTACGGAAAATCGTTTGTCAAGATTCCAAAATAGAATCACTCCGTCTTGGATAAGAGATATGGGGGAAAACGAGATTTTTGTATTTGGCAGTAACGTTAACGGTTATCATGGAGGTGGTGCTGCCAGATTCGCCATGAACAACTTTGGTGCAGTATGGGGAAACGGAGAAGGATTACAAGGTTCTTCATACGCCATTCCGACGATGGAAGGACTTGATAATATGCAAGATGCCGTTAAACGTTTTTATTTGTTCGCAAGAGCTCATGAAAATTATAAGTTCTATGTAACACCTATCGCATGTGGCATAGCTGGTTATAAACCTGAAGAAATCGCACCTATGTTCTTCGAAATTGCACATTTGGAAAATGTGTTTCTCCCTTTGTCTTTTTGGAAAGTTCTCACAAATAAAATGTTACGACTATGATTACAAACGATTCTCAAATGACAGGTGCTATAGGAGAAAGTCTTGTCGTTGCAGAACTAATTAAACAAGGATGGGTGGCGATGAATGTAAATGCTGCCGTCAGAAACTGTAAGGCTATTGATGTAATCTGTATCAAGTGTGATGCGATGTATAGAGCTTGCTAAGAAGATAAAGCTCTTAGTTGATGATGTAACCATCTATGCAGACTTTGCGAATAACAATAACTTAAAAAGTTAGCTCTCAATAGATTTGACTTACTTGATATACAAGGAGGGGTATCCTCCTCAGTGGAATCAAGAAGTGTTCCAAAAGGTATTGGAACAGGTTGAGAATTACAAGAATCATGAGTAGCGATAAAAACCGTTTTTAATTATGGATAAAGAAAAAGCCATAAGAGAAATAATTGATGTAGCTAATAATTTAAACTTAGCTATTGAAACAAAGGTAAAGAAAGACAAATGGAAAGCTGATATTGTTATTACATTCACAAACTATAAAGTTGCTTTTAACATTAGCAAAGCGCCTCGCAACGTAAAGGAGCAATATAGTGAAATGAGAAAAGAAAGAGTATGTGGTTGTTGGCTTTTGCTTTCCTCTAAATCATCATGTTATTATGAAAACGAGATGCCATGTTTCAGCATAACAGAAGAGGAACAAGTATGTGTCAACGACAAAAAAATACCTTTCAAGAAATTCATACGCTCAGTTATTGTAGGCAAGGTGAGATATGCTAACACAGAAACTATATCAAGCGTAGAAGTTTGCTTTTATCAAAAAGAATGTTGGAAATGTCATCAACCAAGCTACCAATATTGGGTATCAAAACTTATATCAGACAAAGGTGTGAGTTTTCGATTAGCGTTCTCTGAAGGAATTTCACCAACAGACGAAAATATTGCCAATGGTGTGACTCAATATTTACGAGCATTACCGAATTCAAACATAATAATGGGTGAGGTAAAACCAAGGTATAGCAAAACACGCGGACAAAGTTATCGTTCCTTTGGATGCCCTTACTGCGATAGCTTGTTCGGAGATTACTTTTCAATGGACGATCAAATTGAAATGATCTATGAAGAGGAGCACTTACCTCATGCTATTATTAAGCTGCCCAAAAGTTTTACTTTTGCAGTTAATCAGTGGTATGCAGAGAATTAGAATGTGCTATATACAATTAGATAAAAACGCATAAAGTATAATCAAAACAACAATGTGCAGTATTGCATGTTGAATCTATTAACAACATAACACTTATTCACTATGACAGAAGAAGAAAAAAAAGAGTTTGAAGAGTTCTTACTTTGGAAAAAGGAGCGTGAAAAGCAGAAGTCAGAGGAACCTGTCAATGCACCTAACTCAGGAACAGTGGAAGAAAAGCGACAAAAAAGCGAGGAAAAATCTTTCCACAAAAAGGAAGAAAAAAATTCAAGCCTAGGTATAGTCATATGTCTAATAGTATTATTGGCACTAGGCTTACTAATCGGTTCTCAATTTAAGGCTAATCCGAAAAAGAATACAGGACCAACAGGTGATGTTGATAGTATAGCAGATACCACTGTAATAGATTCCACGCAGGAAAGGATTGAGCAAGAGGTATCAGAAAAAGCAAAGCAACAAGCTGAAATAAAGAGATCATACATAAAGTTTACTGCTGCTCACCTCGGGAAGCCCAATAGTGCAGGTGGTTGTGACGCATATTTCCATTTCAAGAATACATCAAACTATACTATAAAATACTTGTATATTCAATGTGTCATCTACAATGCAGTAGGAGACATCATCTCCGACGAATTAGGAAGAGATGGTATAAGACTAGAATATACGGGTCCTCTAAAGCCAGGCAGAAGTGATGGTGGCAATTGGGACTGCGTAATTTACAACTATTCAGCAAAGCGTTTAGTTGTTACGTCCCTTGATATAGAATATATGAATGGCACAACGATACACTATAATGAAGAAGAAGTTAAAGTATTGATGAAGAAAAAGAGATAAACGTCAATGTAATAGACTTTCCGTTTAATCATCAGACTGACATAAGATAAATGTGAACCTCCCTTGCAAGTCATCAACTAGCAAGGGAGGTCTGCATTTAAGCGATTACAAATTTCATCTTAAATGTCATCAAGTTTGCTATCATCGTTTCTATCTGAATTTGCGGCGTCTAAATAGTCGATATGAACAGTATACTCATAAGGATAAGCAAGAGAATTCTTTGATATATACATATCAATCCGCCCGTTATCAGTATATACAGAAAGGGCCTCCTTATCATTTTGTTCTCCATAAGAGATCTCATCGTATTTTTGCGTAAACAACTGACGCATGGACGCATACTTTTGTTCAGCAATATCTTCCTTCAAATCCTCAATGACAGATTTCACTCTGTACACAATCGTTGAACGAATGTCATAGTAAACGAATATTGTCACTTTATTACCAGCAAAAGTTCCATTAAAACTTCTTGTTCCTGCTTCCAACATACTGCTCAATTGTTGATTGTATTTTACACCTTTTGCAGCCAACTTTGCCTGAAATTGAGCAATAGTTCCCGTTATAGGAATGCCCATATACTTCAAATGTCCATTGGAGGTTTGCGCGAATGCAGCTACAACGAGCAGCAAGCAGAATAGAGTAGAAAGGAGTCTCTTCATAGATGTAGTTTTTTAAAGTTTCTGCAAATGTAGATAAAACATTTCACATAAACACCTCCATGCCATTTATTTCAAACACGCACACATCTCTCAACTGCCGAATTTCATTGCTATCCAACAGTTTCATTCTTCGCGTGCCTTTGTAGAAGTCATAGCGGAGAGAGATACTGCGGTGCCAGCATTGGATTTAACCCGAACGCGTCCATAGTTTGAGGTCTACTGGTTCAGGAGATTGGAGCATACGTTTGAGCGTGGTGATGTGAATAGCGTGGGGCAATAGTTGAAAGTATTGTTGTAAACCTGGTTGAAGATATTATGTAAGCGAGGGACGGTGAAAGGCACCTGCTTGCGAAGCGGTTTCCACTTGAACTTCACATGATAGTTCGCATTGGTGGCATCAGAAAGTTCACTTTCGATGTCTGTAATAAGAATGGAACTGTCCACAGGGAGTTCGGGAGAGATCAAGTAGAGTTTGTGAGACTACAAAGCCTGCGTAAGATGACGGGCAAAGGAATAGGAAAGCGAGGACGTCTCGCTCTCGTATTCTACCTCCGTATTATCATCGTATGCAGAAGATTGTCCACAACATACGGCAAAGCTGCGGTCAAAGGAAACCTTGCGCTTGGTTTGGGCAGTGAGATACAAAGTGTCATTCACATTGAACTCATTCTGAAAGATGAGCGTGAGCGTGGGAACTTCATCGGTCAAAAAGAACGTGAAAGTACGTTTCCCACAAAAAAGCCGCCATGCGCACAGCAAGAGAGCCAATGCGCACGGCGGCTAAAAGAAAGGATTGCCCGAAAGGGAGGGCTTGAGGAGGGAGCGTTACCAAAGTGCAACCTTACCAGCTGCACCCAAATCGAGAGTTGCAGAGGCAATTCCTAAAGCACGGAACACACGGCTTAGGGTTGGCAAAGTCATAATAGTATGCCCCTTCTCTAATCTTGAAATTTGTGCACGTTGCACTCCTATACGTTCACCCAGTTCTTCTTGTGTGAGTTTCTGGGCTTGTCTTGCTTTACGGATAGCTTCACCTAAGTAGTAAGCGTTTACTTCTTCCTTAAGCTGCTTCTCCATCGCATCACGTTCTTCTGTTCCTTTTTCTCCCCAAACGTCATCAACGAGTTTTGAAAGAGGAGTTAAATGCATCTGTGCCATATCATTCTTCTTTTTTCTTCTTAAAATACTCTTTTCTAATCTCTTCTGCTTTTACAATTTCTTTTGGAGGCGTTTTTTGCGTTTTCTTTACTATGCCATGTGTCGCAATTACAAGCGTTTCGGTTTCTGTGTCCCAAAAGGAAAAAAGCCTATAGCAGTTGCCACTGAAAATAGTACGGAATTCCCAAATATTGGAGTTTTCCAACTTCTTGAACAATTCATTATCTATAATGCCTTGTTCTATTTTCAAGTAGTTATATGCTATTTTCTTCTGCACTTTCAATGGCAATGATTAGATGAACTCTATAGCCTCATCCAACAAGACCACTTGCAGTTTGTTGTTGCTCATTTTGTAATGTATTTGTAGATACAAAGATAGATAATTGTTTCTTACGAAAGAAACAAAAGAGTATTTTTATCTCACCCCACCCACCGAAAATTCCCCATAAGATAATGGCGAAATCCAATTAGAGATTACCCATCAGAGTATGACTTGCTATGTAATGCTCAGTTACTTCGATAACGCCAAACAAGAAAAGTTGAGAAAACAGATTATGGATGATCTTTAATCCTTTCAATCTTCCTTCTTGCAAAAAAGCGCACATATAATAGAAGTAAAGACTACTATCGCATGTGGCATAGCTGGTTATAAACCTGAAGAAATCGCACCTATGTTCTTCGAAATTGCACATTTGGAAAATGTGTTTCTCCCTTTGTCTTTTTGGAAAGTTCTCACAAATAAAATATTACAACTATGATTACAAACAATTCTCAAATGACAGGTGCTATAGGAGAAAGTCTTGCTGCTGCCGCGGGTTAAAAACCCGCCCCCCCAATTAGGCAGATAAATTGTCAAACAGTTATGCGCCACGAACGCGTCCTAACCTGGGGGCGACGCGTCCCCGCGTCGACATTTGTTAGTCAAGGCTCGATGCCTTGACTAACAAATACATGAATATCAATACTTCAAGTATTGCCAATTTGGGGCATCGAACCCCAAATTGGCAATGTCGACGCGGGGACGCGTCGCCCCCAGGTTAGGACGCGTCCCCACAATAAGGCAGACAAATTGCAGTTTATCACACGCTTACCATAAATTGAAGAAAAGCAGCCTTCACTATGGATTTTTTAACCTATTTGGGGTCTGGAAACTGCCCTTATGGCGATTTCTAGAACAGATTCACTACGCGGTCGATGTCAACGGAAAGTCCCACAGAGAAGGTGCGACCGGTGGTCATCGCTGAACTCCAATAATAGTTCTTTGGTTTATAACCGAAAAGATTATCTACCGTGAAATTCAGATTGACGGCATCCAGGAATCGCTGCTGAAGCGTGAACTTCCACAACTGATATGCCTGGTCATGCTTCTCGATGTTCGTATCTGGAGATGACAGGTATCTGCCTGACAGAGCAGCATTGATACGATAGAACGAACAGAGCTGACGATCGTAGTCGAGACGCCAGGTAGCTGAATGCGGACGAGGCTGGGAAAACTGGGAATCTACACTTCTGCCACCTACATGGAGATAGCTGTAGTCGAGTTTCACACCGAGCCCCATATCCGAACGGTAGTGGACACTGAAGTCGATGCCGCTCACCCCTACTCCATCCTCGTTGCAATAACGGGAAGCCACATCTGGCTGACCGATTCCTGGGGTATAATCGGCATAATCTTCGGTAGTGATGCGCTTATCATACTTATTATAATAGCCCATGAGAGTAATACTATACTGACCGGTAAAGAAGCCTGCATTCTTCACTCTGCCGGTATGCTCCAACGCCAGGTTGAAGTTGTTGCTCTTCTCCGGCTTCAGATCTGGATTACCGTAAATCATCTGCATACCTGCCATATCAAAGTTCATATACATCTCCTTGAGGGTTGGGGCACGGAATCCGCCGGCATAGTTGGCACGGATGGAGAAACCCTTCCACTTGGTCATCAGAGCCAGTCGACCAGTAGTGGCATGCTGACTGGATGCAGAGAAGTAATCATGACGAAGACTTGCCACGATGTTCAACCACTGCAAAGGATTGTAATCGAACTGGGCGAAGGCATCGTATGAATTCTGAGTCTTGGAACCATTGTTGGCAAACTGATAGGTGGTGAGATAATCGTTGAGGAAATCTGCACCTGCCGTCAATGTATTCTTGCCGAAGATATGGGAATAGAGGGCACGGACGGTGTTCTGACGGTTGGTATAATCGTGGTCGTGAGTACGCTCATCATTCACATATCGAGCCTTGTCATACTGGTCGAAGCCGTAAGAAATCTCCAGATTATCATTTTCCGAAAGAGTCATCACCGACTTCAGTCCAGCAGAATAATCCTTATAGTGGTCATCGTAGTTGTTTCGATTGCTGATACGGGCGAAATAGCCGCCACGACCTATCAGCTTCACCTTGTTAGAGAGCTTGTAGGTAAGACGCTCCTTCACATTGAAAGTCTCACCACCATAGATATGGAGGATGTTGGATTCTGTATCGAAGGGACTGGTAAGCTGCACCTCATCCGATGTAGTGCGCTGAATGCTGGTCTGCGAATTCCATTTTCCAGCATTGAAGCTGAAGCTTCCGCCGTGACGCCACTCCTTGTTGAAGTCGTTGTAGCGGGTATTGACATTGGCAGTCCAAGGTTCGCTGTTTTCACGGGAGATGATGTTGATGACTCCGGCTACGGCATTGGCACCATAGAGCGCCGAAGCTGCACCCTTTACTATCTCGATACGTCCTACATTATCCAAGTTCAGACGACTATAATCTACATTATCCATGGTTTCACCAGCCAATCGCTCGCCATCTACGAGGAAGAGCACAGCGTTTCCGCCGAAACCATTCATATTGAGCGAAGTTTCCTGGTTCATGGCATAGCCGAATTGCAAACCCGGCATCTGCTCGGTGAGGAGGTCCTGGATATTGGTAGCATCAGCAATCTTGATATCATTGGCAGTAATCAGACGCGTTACCACAGGAGCATCCTTCAAAGCCTTCGGAGTTCGAGTTGCAGTTACTACTACCTGATCGAGGGCACTAGCATTCGGCTGAAGACGAAGTACATGCTGACTGCCCTTCTTCTCATCCGCCTTCAGAACGAAGGTCTGAGTCTGATAGCCCACATAGCTCACCTTCACTCTCACCGCTCCATCCTTGGCATAAGGAATGCGGAAATATCCATCTTCATCAGTTGTCACTCCTCCCTTGGCATTCACCATCTGGACGGTAGCACCCACCAGAGGTGTGCCCGAATCATCGAGCACTCTACCCACGATATCGCCCTGGGTTTCGGCTTTCAGATTCAGGCACAATCCGCAAAGGATTAGGAATAGTGCGAATATCTTTTGTTTCATCGAGTTATATCAAAACTTATCCTGAAACAATCCTTTTATTTTGTACAAACAAACTTACCAATCATCGGCATAGGCATCTTGCCATACTGCACAGAATAGTTGACGGTCAGGGTTTTGTCCTTCAATGTACCCTGCAAAGTAACAGTGTACTTCTTCTCTACACCATTCACAGTAACAGTACCTGCATAGTTTTCCAGAGAGAAAGCATAAGCACCGTTAGAACCAGAAACCTTCACAGCAGGAACCTCCAGGGCAGGAAGAGCCATCATACCCTCGCCGCAAGCAGGTAAAGTAACCTTGACTGTAGCATCGTCTACAGCCTCGATCTTCATAGTAACATTCTCGTATGTAGAAGCCTCACCCATTACGGTCATATCCAGAGAGCTGGTGTATGAACCGGCAATTTCCTTGGCAGCTGCCACAGTATCATCCTCTTCACTGCTGCAAGAGCTGAATGCTACACACATAGAAACCAAAGCCAACATCATGGCCATCATTGTCTTAAACTTTTTCATACTTTAATTTGATTTACTTGATTTACTTAATTATTATGATTATTAGCGATTTTTGTTATTGCTTTACAGGATATCACTTTAGCTTTGCGTCGCTTTCGTTGTCTGCGCAGGATGATATATCCCGAAAGTAAAGTCAGCGATATTATCAATCCTGATAAGAATACGAAGAGGTCGGAGATAGGACCAAGGAATGGCGAATAGCATCTGCCTACATGCAGCTCTAACGCCATATTCCATAGCGACATCTTAGCATTGGCAATTTCTGAAGGCATCGGCAATTTCTCTGAGGCTCCTTTTGTATAGTCAAAGACTATTGGGTTGCCTAACGAGAAGTCATTGGAATATCCACTAACCTGCGAATTTGAAACAGGGCGCATCGATGTTTGTTTGTTTGGCTTATGGCTAAAATAATCAACCACTCTGCCCGACATTATATTCCAACGATACAGACCACTAAACGACCCTACTATCCATTCGTCACTTGCGCTATCTTTCTCGAAAACCGTTACTCCCATCGGACTTATGGTTGGCGTCTTATGCTTTGCTATTAGCATTGGGGGTTCTACGAAATATTCATCCACCAGCATAAAACCATCAGAGGTTGAAACTATCCAACAGTCTTCTGCTACATCCCATCTTATAGCTCTTAGTTTATCATGCCATACGTTGTTGCTATCAGTCTGTGCCGACATCTTCTTCATTACCAATGGTATCATCAATGGTGGGCGAAGACACATGCCTGTAATAGCTATCCAAAGGGTTAGGACAATGGTGGAATACCCAAAGCGATTGTGCCATTTCATATTCCACACCATCTGTCGTCCACGACTCTTCATAGAGTTTTTCTGACCTTTGCGCTTCAACCTACGGATATCATAGGGAAGAAGGAATATCACTATTCCTGTGAGCGACAATATTATTAGCACTACAGCTATCGCATCGACAACAAGCCTGCCCGCCATACCAAAATACTCTCCACTATGCAGTTGCCACACAGTTTTAAAGAGAGTTGTAGAAGGACTATATCCTGTTGGGGCAGGTATTGTGAGAGTTTTAATTGCTCTATCCAACACCCTGTAGACTTTAGAGCGTGATAACACTATAATGCTCGTACTATCCTTAGTAAGGCAAACATCGGCTATTCGCTCTTCATTGTTGGGTAATACTATTTTCTTCCAATTCTTACCCTCTCTACTATATAGGTCATATTGCGTTGCGCACCATAGTCTTCCATTCTTTGTCTTTACAACATTGCGGATATTGCGATTATCGGCACCTTCATCAATACCTTCGTTGAAATCATGCCATTGCTCACCTTTAGTATCTGTCAACCATAATCCAGCGCCTCCAAACACCAGCACAGAGTCTGCACCTATATTCCAACTACCCTTAACCACTCCATTATTGAAATTGGCTACGTGGTAGTTGGAAGGCATCCAACATCTATCTACATCACAACTACGAAATAATTGTCGATGATTGAGAATAATGCCAGAAACGCAGAATATAAGCATGAACACCGATACTATCAAGCCTATCCAGCGATGATATTTTTTCCAAGTTATAATACGTCTCATTCAGGCACATATATTATCTCGCCATTCTCCAGCTGGTAAGCGACACCCACTTTCTTTCCCTTGTTGCCAGATTTATTGCTCTGGTCTTCAGAAGGAGTATAACGATTGATCTTCTGTCCGTCCTTGGTAATGATTTCCATATTCTCCTTGCCAGGGTTCTTCACCATCGTGAAGTTATCCTTGCTGAACATTTCCGTCATATTATAGCGCGAAACGAGGGCTACCATCAGGGCGAGGGCAAATACCATCGCCACATCGAAGAGGTTGCTCACTACGCTCATCGGATCATCATCCTCGCCATCATGCGAGAGACGACTTCTGCGTCTTTGTCTCATATTCTTTTCAAGATGTTAAGGAATTACTTCTTCTCATCAATCAGGTCGGCCATAAACTCGAGGTTGCTCATATCCTCGGTGTACCAGCGTTTCTTGGTCTGCTTGGTTACAAAACCGATGGCTGCAGAGAACAATCCCACTACAGTGGTAGCGAAAGCCACCTGCATGTTGTAAGCCATCGAAGCAATATCGCCGGTAGAAAGACCTACCAGGGCTGGTCCCATAGGAATCAAGGTACCCATCAAACCGAGCATCGGACCCATCTTCAGGAGTGTAGAAGGAAGCGAAAGATCCTTCTCTACAAACTGCGCATACTGGTCAAGGATGCGGTTTACCTGCGCCTTGCTCTGACGGTTGTCCACGAGTTTCTTCATATAGGAAACGATGACAGCCTGCTTGTTCTTTGGCAGGCGATCGCCCAAGGTATCGATGTTGTCGAGCGTCAGGGTGTTCATCTGTTCACGAATCTCCGCACCCGACTTGCGCTTTACAAGATACTGTCCGAAGAAACCTCCGAGGAGCAGCAAGGCTCTGAGGAAGAAGAAAATCAACAAAATAATCACAGGAACCAGCATGCCTGTGGAAATCCAAAACAATACGTCTGATATGTAATTCATTATATTCTATATTTCTTAATTTGATAATTGTAAATAGCCCATCCTATCGCCATTCCTACGATGACGATGGCAATGACCCCAAGAAGCGAAAGGGCATCGAAACTGTTGAATCCTGCTACGGCTGTCCTGCCATTCACCGTACCGATGATGCCCATCAATCCGAGCAGCACCTCTACCAGAAAGAGCAGTTCCAAGCGGATTGGTCGCTCCGGCAAGAGCCACCTCAAACCGTAGGTGAATACTGGAGTCAAAACCAGCAGTACTACGGCAAGCCCCCATGCCACTACCTGGAACGATACGCCGGGAAGCAGGAAGATGGTCATCACCAGAACACTGAACAGCACTGGGAAAAACAGCAAACCTGGGAAGTACTTCAGGAAGATGAAGAACACCCATTTGCGGCGGCTCACATGTTCCGAAGTCTTCAGATCTACGTGATGCACACAGAAAAGCATCGTGAGTGCCACGTCGATGCTCAGCAGCACTGCCATATCGAGCATCAGCTTCTGGTCGGCTATCCAGGCCGCAATCTGCGTCTTCGACTGCTCAATGGCGAATGGCCAGGTCATTCCCACGAAGAAGGCTACGAGCACCGAGATGATCATAATCTCCTTTACTCCGTGGAAGGTCTGCTTCAGCACAAAACTGAAGCAAACCAATATCATCATTACTAAAACTAATGTCTCCATTTCTATTCTACCATATTCTTTCTTCTTCTGCGAATCAGGATAGCGAGCATCACGAATGCTACGATGACGATGACACCTACAACGATTCCGCTCACCACAGTAGTGGTCTTCTGAGCGTCCTCGTTCAGCGTCTCCTTCTTCATCACCATACCCTTGTCGCTGCTGTTCTTCGCAGCCTCAGCATCGCGGATCTGCTCTACATTCTGCTGATATTCCTTGGCAGAAGCAGCATCGGTCTTGCTGGCGATATAGTTGCGGAGTTTGGCATTGTCGCAGACGAAACCGGAGCATGAAGGCTTATACTTGTTCACGGTCTCGGTATGGAGCTTGGCGATGTCCTTGAGCTGCTGAGGAGTAGCCTTCCACATTCCCTTGCGGGCACTCTCCATCATCACGGCGGTCATCTCCATCAGCGCTGCCGGATTCTGCTTGTCGAAGAACTCCTTGGTACCGAGATGGTACTTGTCCTTGACATATACATTATATATCTCGTCCCACATCTCCTTGTCGATAGCCTTTGGCTTCATCACATTCCAGCCGTAGGTATTGGTTACGATTTCGGCGAATGTGCTGGCACTGCTGGCTCCACCCTTCATTTTCTCCTTGATATAGGCAGGGTTGAAGATAGTGGTTCTGCCCTCGATGCCGATAGCCTCCTTCACCTCCTGCATTCTCATATTGCTATGGTTGCGATAGTCGGCGAGATAAGCATCCGGATCCTTACCAGTCACGTTGCGCACAGCAAGGTCCATACCTCCCATGAATTCATATACATGGTCGAGACTCAAGGCCCCCCAGGTGTTGCTCTGTCGTGGCTGAACCACCACATCGGTACGGGTCAGCGCTGCCTCGAAAGCAGCCTTGCGAACGGTTTCCCAGTTCTTCTCATCACCGTAGTAGGCACCCATATTGTTCATATAAACCTCGGCAATCTGGCTCTCCTTATCCCAGCGGTCGCCTGCGGTTACCATCTCCTGGATACCAGTACCATAGTTGCCGTTTACACCACCAAACACTCGATACATACTTACCTCGCGTGCCTCCTTTGGCGACATGCCCTTCTCTACGAGCACTCTTTCGGATTCAGTAACACCAGCTTTCACCAGGTTTTCGTACTTATCACCCTTGGCATTTGCCGCCATCTCTATTGCCTTGTTGATGAGGAAGAGACGGGAGGCAGCCAGGTCGCGGAGCTGACCGGAAGTCTGAACCACGACATCGATGCGAGGACGGCCCAACTGCTTGGATGGGATGAGACGCAGATCGGTAACACGGCCGAAGGCATCTCTTACCGGTTCTACACCGAGCATATAGAGAATCTGAGCGATGGTGGCACCCTCTGTTTCGATAAACTCGCTGCTCCAGAGCGTGTAGCTCACCTTACGTGGATATTCACCCTTATGTCGTTCGCAATACATCTTGATGGTATTGTCGCAAAGTTCCTTTGCCTTCTCCCAGGCATCCTCCGACGGTGTATTCTCCACATTGATGGAGAAGAGGTTTCTACCTGTTGGCAGAGTGTTCGGATTCACAATCAGATCACCACCAGGAGAAGGAGCGGTAAAGCCGCCATTCAGGGCATTCATCAGAGAAGACATCTCGTTGAGCGGACTCTGACGGAGCGCCTCCGAATACTTGCCTACATTCTGCAAGGCATGCTCTACGGTAGTAATCGCCTGAGCCAGATGAATCTGCTGACGGGTATATTTGGGTGCCTTCGACATCATCATACCCTTATCTTTAGAAGATTTCTGAGATGCCTTGCCAGCCTTCGCCATCTTCGCCTTCTTCAGATCATCCTGATACCATTTCTGTCCCTTCTTGATGGCTTCCATCATCTTATCCGGGAAGCGGCCGGTCTGCTCCATCTTCTCGAAAGCCTCACGGCTCATCTGCGGAATCTTCTTCTTATGAGAAACCTTGGTAGCACGGAGTTCGCTTACCGTACGGTGATCCACCTTCTTTGGCTTCGCCTCCTTCGCTCCACCCATCTGGTCTGCCATCTGCATCATCATCTGGATAGGATCTGGAGCAGACTGCATCGCCTCAACCTTACGTGCCATCTGGAGTTCGGCAGGAGTGATTCCTACATAACGGCAGATGTATTCATCAGAAACCGAGGCTGAACCCAGAAGCTGGGTCACGGTATTGCGTGCCTTGCTCAGATAGAGACGGTCGAAAAGCTGCTTGTGCTTCTCCACACCCTTCTGGGCACGACCTTTCAACTTATCTACTGCCAACATTCCGTAGGCAATAGGATCTGTAGCCATCGCATAGACGCTGGTGCGGACATCATCGTTATCGTATGGCACACCCAAAGTATAGAGCTTGCCAGTAATCTTCTCGTTTGCCAACTCTTCCGCAAAGTTCTCTACTCTCGCAATTTCATCTGCAGAATAAGGCTTGTTCATCTGCTTGGCATCGAGTCCCAGTTCACGGGCGATTCCCATCTTCACGGTCAGCGCCTTTACCTTCAGCGACTGTTCGGCAGATGCCTTCTTCTCGTATGACTGGATGGCATCGCTCAACTGCTTATAGGTCTGTCGCAATTCGCTCTCCTTGAAAGGAGGGGTGAGATAGCTCTGGGTCTGAGCGTAGGTACGGCGCTTGGCAATCATCGCCTCGCCTACATTGCCGATGGTATATATATAAAAATGTGGAACCACACCAATCAATCGGTCACTCCAGTCGTTGCTGTCGAGTGCTACCTGCTTTCTCGGAGTATATTCCAGCGAGCCGTGGGTTCCGAAATGAATGAGTGCATCGGCACTGAAACCATAACGTGCCCAGAGATAAGAGGCAACATAGGGGTAAGGAGGTGCCTGGTCGGTGCCATGCACAATCTTGAAGGAGTCGCCTCCCACGCCTGCCATCACCTGTGGAAGCAGAGCCACATTACCAAACTGCAGTCTTGCCACCGCCAACTTACCGTCATCGGTAGCCATATATTTGCCTGGGAAAGAACCATAGAGCTGATTCATCTCCTTGATCATCTTCTTAGACAAAGCCTTCTGGGTCCATCCGGCAAACTGCTGGGCGGTAACCAGGGCTGGATGTCCAGACTGGAGGAACTTGGTATAGGCACCCTCGGCATAGGTGCCGAAGACGGCACCCTGAGCCTGAATCATCTTTGCCAGTTCCTGAGGATTGGCAGGCAACTTGCCTACATTGTATCCCTCATTCTTCAAGCGAACCAAGAGATTGTAGAGCGATGGAACTACTTCCATTCCCGAAGCGGTAAGTGCATTCTGACCCGGGCCCTTGAAGTAGAAGATGGCGATGCGCTTGCTGCTGTTCTTTTTGTTCTTCAGATTTACATAGCCCTGCACGCTCTCCACGAAACTCTCCATTCTGTCTGGGATGCCGTAAACCTCCTGCAAGCCCTCCTTGTTGATGCGCTGACCGAAAACCACGTATGGACGAATGGCACCATCAATCTCCGGAGTCACGATGCTCTGCGACATGAAGCCGCCGTTCATTCCCTGCTTGTCGTTCTCCCAATCGGTAGTCAAGCGGTTGATATTAAGAGGTGAGAACAGTGGAATATTCTTCTGTTTCAGAAACTCTACGAAGTAATCGCCCAGTCTGCCGTGCGCCATATTCACTACGGCATTTGCCTGAATACTGTCGGCATGATGACCGGCGATAAAGCTCTGAAGCTTGTTGATGCGATACACCATGAATCCCTTCTTCTCGAAAGCCTTTTCCATATCTGGAGCCGCACCCATAAAACCGGTGAGCATGATGGTAGGAGCACCTTCTTTATATAAACCGTTCTTTGCCAGGAAGGCATTGTACTCACGGATGCTGTTGAAGCCCAGTTCATCCCCCTTTTCATCATTCGGATCGAAATGAGTCAGGAGATAGTCTGGTCGCTCATCCACACGTTCCGGTTCAGGAGCCATGAACTTCTTTCCGTCGATAAACTTACGGATATAAGCGAGCATACTGTGATAATTCTTCTTACTGCCGTTCTCGATGTACTGCATCAGATAATCGGCATCGAAGTTATCTACCGATACGATATTGTTGGCTGGGTTGGTAGCTGCATGAGTCAGGATTGGCACCTTGTAGGAAGCCTCTTCCAACAGCTTGCGCTGGTTCTCGTCGATTCGGAGACCCATACCATTCACGATAATCATATCGTAATCGTCCAGATGATCGAAATCATCGGTCGTAATCTCACTCAGTTTAATCATCGCATTGTCGTTGGCATGCGATATCTGTCCCAGTGCAATAGCCTGATAGTTGAGGAAAGCGATGCGAGTAGTACCCACCCAGGCAGAATAAGCCTTCGCCAAACCTCCCAGAACGATCACGGCCAATAAGGCCAAGAAGATGTGTTTCTTTTTAATCTTTCTGATTTTTCCTAATCCTTTTTTCATATCCATTCCTTTTATTGGGGTGCAAAGGTCTAGCTTATTTAGAATTTGTAAAATACCTAGAAATTGTGATTTCACATTTTTTGCACTTAGAAGTAGAGTATCAGATTGATAGGCTCAGATTCCCATATCCTAATAAATGAGTAGTCTTTTCGTGGTTTTACGGAGTTTAGTTTGGTAGATTCACATCAATACTCTGTTAATAATCACGTAATCGTTTGAATATGAGCAAGTTAATTAACAAAACACAACTAAACAAATTTGACTAAGCGCCTGATTTTCAGAACCTTTATAGCTGACTCAAGACTTTAAAAGCAGGATGTTTTCAGAGCCACTTAGCCAATATGAGGAGATACTCAAGGATGCAATGTAAGCATCCTATGCAGGCCGTATTGTATAAAACAAATAAGCCAAAGTCCTGATA